>Ga0123355_10004934_pt1 | contig 19422 bp, 17 predicted proteins | sample TergutEmb28metaG_3_FD_89872 | JGI IMG/M metagenome (GOLD analysis project Ga0123355, IMG submission 89872) | Embiratermes neotenicus P1 segment gut microbial communities from Petit-Saut dam, French Guiana - Emb289 P1 | ecosystem: Host-associated > Arthropoda: Insects > Digestive system > Gut ... | reverse complement strand
TGTGGATTGACGGCTTCTATTACTTGACCATAGCGGTTGTAGGTGAAGGTTTGGGTGGTGGTGCGGGAGAGGTGGTTGGGGGTTCCATAGCCTCGGTGTTCGGTGAGGGTGATGCGGGTGGGGAGGCGATCGTTGTTGTAGGTTATTGTCTGGGCGGAGAGCAGAACACCTGTAGGGCTATAAGTTCGCTGTGAGGTGTTAAGATGGCGGTGATTGAAAGTATAGGCTGTGCGTACACCATTGTTTTGGGTGACGGTTGTGCTGTAGGTATGGTTAGTCGGTGGGGTAGCGACATTCTGCGGGAAGGCAGTAGGCTCACCGTTGTAGGCAAAGATTGTTCTTTGATACTCTGTCCCGCTGTCAACCAGTGATCTGGTGGCTACTCTCCATACATTACGGCTGCCTTGTGCGCCCAGATTGCTAGTGCTACTGGCGTATGTGAAGTTAAGTCGCGCTCCTGATGGGTAGTTTACTTGCGTAAGAAGTGCTACGTGGTTTTGGTGGTTTGGTGATTTTGACAGGAAGTCGAAGCGGGCTTCACGTACATCGTAGGTGAAGGAAGTAGTAGCATTGACTTGGTTTCTTACACTATCTACTCTAAATGATTCGTTATGGCCGAGTATTGGGGACATGTTGATTGTATAGGTGCTACCATCTGGGGAGGTTACTGTAACTGTGCGGTTGACACCAGAGATTTGGTATTGGAGTGTAATTGATATGTTGTTTGTATCTATGATTCTTGTGAGTAGTCTTTGGTTGCCAAAGGATGCAACATTGGTATATTCGAACCTAATTGTGTTGTTGAATCTGTCGCGCATACCGAGGATACTTCCTTGGGCGCAGAAGAAATAGTTAGTGCCGTTTTGGAAAGCGAGTCTGCGAGTGGATGTTATGCCGCCGCTGATGAAGGTTGCATCATCGTGAAGTCTCATGTCTTGAAGGGTGTGATCGCGGAAGGCGTTACCGTTAAGGGCGAAGCGGCCTCTGCCAGGGATGTGAAGAACACCGTCAAAAATGTACGGCAGGTCAAACATCCAACCTGCGCCTAAGCCGTGGGGGCCGGGGTTGGGTTGAGTGGTGTTGATGGGGTGTGGGTGTAAAACTGATTCAGTACACCAAATGTGACTCGTAGAAGTAGCAAACGTCCAATGTGAACGGCTGTTTGCATCGTAATAGAATGGGCTTACAAAAATAGACATAAACTGTGAGCGTGCCCAAGAACTGCTGAAGGTATAAGGTGTAATCGAGGCTAAGTCGGGTTCAAGCCAAACGCCATTTACACGCGACTGAGTGAAGTTGAAAACTAAAACATGGTACTCAGTTGCCACAATGACGGGTACATCTACCCATCGATCTTCCCAACCAACAGTTGGCCGCCTCAACTCCGCTTGGCCCGAATCATACACCAAATCCAGATTAAGTCCAAAGCCATTGCGCCCTGGTAAACTTAGCACATTCGTCCTAAAGGAAGCTGCACCGGTGCTGAGGCATACGGACTCATTGGTATTGAAATGCAATCCAAAAGGGTTGACGACTATGTCGTCATGAGTGGGCGGTGTAGGTGCGCTCATAGTATTAAAGCCAAAATTCATAGTGGCAGAGCCGTATATAAGCATTTGCTCAACTTCATATACACCGGCATCAGTCAGCATCATCACAAGGTCGATATCGAATGGATAATCATCTTTTACCGGCCCAGGCAACATAAAAGGATCAGTACCAACATCTTGGCGACCAATGTATGGGGTGGTGCCGCGAAACGGCTCGTAAATGCCTGGTGCAAGCATAAATGTATGGGGCTCTACCTGCAAAGCAACACCCAAAGCAAACCCAGCATCTATTTCGGTGGCAGTGTGGCCACTTAGGAACATATATCGGGCTTCATTAAAGGCGTCTACAGTGGTAAATATTCTGAAGATGTAATATGCTTCATCCCAGCATTCGGGAGTTTTTTGGTCTAGGTTTGCCCAATGTCTTGCTTGCAGGGCGTTTTCTAGGCTAAAGCCATCACCAAGACCTATGCCCATACCCATGCCGGGGGGTAGGGCTCTGAGGTTTGTATTTTGCGGCTCTGTTGGAAGAATAGGTTGTTCCGGATAGATGTATTGTCTTTCGTTATTGCTGTCATCTGGATAGTGGTCTTCCGTGCCCGGGTATTGGTTTTCGTGGTAGCAACCTCCGTAGTATTGATCTTCCGGATATGAGGATTGATTGTATGGCTCGGGGTTGCACTCATAAGCGTTGGAATAACCCGAGCTAGATTCAGAATAACGGCCTAAAGTTTCTCGGTATTCTTGGAATTGTTCGTCATATGTTGATTCTGTAGGCTGCTCGTCGGATTCTAGCTCCGGGGATGGTTCATTGGAAATGTCCGTATTGCCCCTATTGGACATGTAAGCCTCACTAAAAAACACATGCCTCTCATACAAACGATTCGCATTAAGAAAGCCGGATATGTCCAAGAGTCGTCTTGTGGCATTGTCCAAGTCTGCATTAATGTCTACTTCTGTACTGTTGCTATTGCTTAATCTCGCATTACCGTCTAGCTTTGCACTATCTAAACCTGTGCCATCTTCGATCGCTACTGCTCGATATAGCACCTCATCATCTTCACCAAAACTATTAGTGGGTGTGAAAGGTTTGTTAATAAGTCTTCTTGAGTTAACTTCACCTACTATATCAAACCTTTGGGCAAAGCGCTCGAAGCGTGAGGTTTGCATTATACGTTCCATAGGATCATGTATGGTTTCAAATATGATCTGCGCTTCTATGTAATCAAATAGCCCAGAGGACATTATTCTTATTAAATCTATACTTTCAGATAATGAAAAACCATCTTGCTCCATTATGGTAAATAGTTGATTGGTTATATCTTGAGCTTCATAGGCAATATCAAGGCGTCTAAAAATTAAAGCACGATTTTCATCCATCAAGTCAGAATAGCTATGCCCATCATGCAAAAGCATAGAAAACTCCATCATCTCTCTTGCGTTGGAGTCTTGCATTGCATGGGCCTCTGTAGCGCGGAGAAGTTCTTCAAGGACATCGGGAGGCAGTTCGGATAGTTCGTTGTTGGTGAAGGCGACATCATCAAAGTGCATTGCAAAGCCATGATCGACATCAAAAAACGAGCCTAATTCTGATAGTGGGTTAAGCCAATCTGTTTCGTGCTGTCCATTAAACCAAGCTGTATCAAAATCAATAGGCTCTATTTCCGGTAGATTAGACCAGGCTTCTTGGGCTATTGCCCAATCTGATTCTGTTGCGGATAATGTTGTACCGAACATCATGTGGGGCAAGGTCATTGTTATGATTAGAGCAAGGGCTATCAATTGCTTGAACTTGAAGCCAAAACTGAGCTTACTAATTGTTTTTCTCGTCATACGTATCTTCTCCTTTTCTCTTATTGTTGTCATTGGTTGTTGGTGTTTTGTCGTTGTTCTGGTTGTTGTTTTGCTACTGCTCCAATTACTGCTTTTTGTCACAACCCCTGTCAAGCCTCCATATCGTTGCTTCGATCGTTGTTTTTTGTCACTGCACCCCGCTACAGCCTCATCTCCATCTTTGTCGCTATCATTTCTGCCTATCTCTCTTTATGTGTATTGCTCGCATTTTGAACAGTTAAGTTGATATCCAGCAGAAACTTCAAATGCCCAGGTGCAAATTTCAAACCAGGGCATATTGGTGACAGTTCTAAAATTAGACCTGTTCCTAAACCCTAACCCATCAACCCCAACTCATAATTATGTATACCACAAATCAACGAGATACGTTTATGATGCTTGAGTTGCTTGTTGCGGTAACGACCTTGAAACGCTTGATGCGGCGGTTTATACGCTCTATAAGTATACGAAATTTTGACAAGCTACGGTTGAATGCCTTTTGCTCTTTTGTCAGTTTGCCGCCTTTGGGTTTCTTGTACGGCATTATGCTGTTTTCGTGTAGTTCGTCGATACCTTGATATCCCTTATCGCCTACCAATAGAATGAACTCGAAAAGACGAACGCCACTTTGTCTGAAAAGTTCCATGTCGTGGGTTTTACCTTTGTCTTGATGAACACAGATGACTTGTCCTGTTGCCCCCGCCTATGATGAGCTGTTCTTTTATGGTGTGACATTTGTGCTTGCCCGAGTATGACTGCCTTTGTTTTTTGAGGGCGTTCAGTTTCTTGTTCTGTGGCATCTATAATTATAATTTCGATGCCTGTATCAGGGTTTGCAAGTTCGCGTTTGCCGGGCATGCAAAAGGTACCATCTTGTAAAAGGGTGTTTTCCACCCATTTTACAGCATCACCAATGCACCCTTTAGCTATGTCATAATCAAATCCAATATGCTCCATAGTGCGATACTCTCTGTAGTAACTGAGAGTTATAACCAATTTATCCAGAACACTTAACTTTGGAGGTATGCCACCTTGTTTGTGCAATTGCTCATACGCCTCCTCCAAAATGGCAAGCATTGCATCAAAAGTTGGCTTTTGAATTCCGAAAAGGGATTGGTATTTGGTTTCGTCTAGTTTTGATATGCGAGTTAGGTTATCCATATGGGTAATTTTAGCAGATACTATGAGGGATTACAAGGTTTAGGAACAGGTCTATTGAACTTACACACAAAATAAAATCATAAATACTCTTATTTTAATTTATCACGAGTGTCAAATTGTGTCAAGAAGTAATTGGCAAAGTTCTCATTGTATAGAGATAAATGCATAAATTCAAATGAAGTAGATGTGCCACGAAGCTTTCGCCTCCCGTAAAGATTACCATGTCAACAGTTCCATAATAACAAAAACCAGGCTACAGTTAGCCTGGTTAAGGTTTATTATGATACTCATTCGTTTGATGGGTAACTACTATGTATTTTTGGGTAAGATATTACATTAACACAGCTCTCTGTTACCCCTTATGGTTTCATCCAACAGCACCGACCCATTGCTATGCACAGCCCTAATGCGCACTTCCTCCGCCACTTCTCCCGTGGCTTGGTCAAACATCACCATCACCATGGGCAAATCCTGCGGCGTACTAAAATGCACCGTAATCTCTGGTGACTCACTGAAATCCCCACGTATTGTAGACATCACACCACTTACAAAACCAACCTCCAGCCGCGACACATTATTATCCACTGGCAACATAAAACTACCATCCAGCCGCCAAAACTCCGGCTCAAATGTAGCCAGCTTGCCCGATGTAAATGACACATTGTTAACAACCTGGTCACGTTGCGAATGTATGGCCTGCATTGTGCTGGTCACCATAAAGATATTTTCTTTAATAGATGCCGGAGCAGTGGCAAATGTGACCAAAGCCTCATGTCTGCGCAAAATCTGATTATCGCTCCTATCGTTCAACAAACACACACCCCACATCCCGCCACCACAGCTGGCCATCCCCATCCAAGGCCACTTTGCCGCCTCCCGGCCGGGCATACATCATCTTCTCCCGCCGCTCTCCCACATCCGGGTCATAATACTCCACCTTCACAAAAAACGGCCGCACATGGGACAAAATCCGCTTAAAATTACCATCATCCAGCATCTTCCACCCCAGCGTCAGCACCGTCTTCACCGCCACCAAATCTCCCACCATATTCCCATTGGCATTGCGCTCAAAAGCCCCAATGGTCTCATGCCCAACAATATACGCATCAGGCGCCGGCAGCCTATGGCCACCAACTATAATACTCGTCATGCTCCACCTCCAATCCTTCGTATGGGCAGGTAACAAAACGTCATTTCCCATACCATCGCAGGGCCGTCATCTTCGACGGCCCACATATCTCAACGCTGCCGTAGGGGCGGCATTCTGTCGCCCAATCCCAACCTACACCCACGAAACTACCATATCCCGTCTCTCGGCCGCCTGGTCAAGATCATCTATCAACCCCTCCGCCAGCTTCCGCCCATCTATATGCAAGCTCACCCTGGCCTCTCCGCGGCTCCCATTAAACACCTGGTTCGCCACCAACACCTCCGCCAGCGTATTAGCCAAATCCGCCATCCACCCCGTGTTATTCTCCAATGGCAACACCGCCTCACGACCGCGCTCCCCCACTAGTGCCAGCGTCGGCGCATCCACAATACCGCCCCGTGCCAGTGCCGGCACATTAGGTATGCGCGGTATATTAAACCCAAAACTACCACCACCCAACCACCCGGGCATATCCACCCTAAAGCGGTTAAGTCCACCTATCATATTGTTCAGCCCATTCACAATGCGGTTGATAATCCCATGAAAAACCTGCTTCATGCCCGTCCAGGCATCACTCCAGCCGCCCCTCATGCCACCAAGCATATTCTGCCACGACGCGGGTATGCTCACACCAAAAATCTGCCCAAAACCGCGCCCGGCCTCCTCTGCACTCACCCTAGCATCAGTCATCACATCTCGCCATCGCCCACCAAAAACCTGGGTTTTACCGCCCAGCCCATCAATAGAAATACCAAGTAACCCCGTACGGTTCGTCAGCTTCCCCAACATCTCCTCCGCCCGGCTCTGCACCCCAATATTCTCTAAAAAATTCCTGGTAAGCACCGGCAACCGCCCAATAAGCCCACCAAAACCCTCACCCAAACGCGCAAGCCCGCTTTCCACCGGGTTCATCCTCTCACCCAGCTCACTTCATCCTCTCACCCAGCTCACCAAAGGCCTGAAAAACCGGCGCAAAAGTCTGCCCAGAAAACATATTCATTATATTCCCGCGCAGCCCATCAAATACCCCTGTCCAGCTTCAGGACATAGGTAAGTCATAGAATGATAAAATATGCAGAAACAAAGAGATAATGCGAAATATTTGCATTATTGAGATTATGGAGGTGTTTCTGTATGCCTTGGAAGGAGACCAATGTTATGGAACAAAGAAAAGAATTTATTAAAGAATATTTACAGGGAATGGAAGATTTTAAAACTCTGTGTAAAAACTATGATATATCAGAGAAAACGGGGCATAAATGGAAAAATCGCTTTTTAGAATACGGGTATAATGGACTGCTTAACCAAAGTAGAATGCCCAATAAATCACCTAGCCAGTTAGACGAAGATACGGTTATACGTTTAATTAAGCTGCGAACTGCACACCCATCTTGGGGAGCAAAAAAGTTAGCTATACTATAAAAAAGCATATCCAGATAGTATTGCTCCCTCAGAAAGCAGTATTTATAGGGTTTTAGGAAAAGCTGACTTAATAAAGAAAAGGCGTATTAAAAAGATAAACACATCAGCTTCACGTTTAAGAAACAGGATAAATCCTGAAAAACCAAATGATGTATGGACTGTAGATTTTAAAGGCTGGTGGATTTCCAGCGGTGAGAAATGTATTCCTCTCACTATTCGTGACCTGAAAAGTAAATACATACTTGCTATACGCTTAATGGAGAAAACAACAGCACAAGAAGTAAAGGTAGTTTTTCAAGAGCTTTTTAAAAAATATGGCTTGCCAAAAGTAATACGTAGTGATAATGGCACTCCTTTCGCCTCGTCAAAAGGAGTTCTTGGACTTACCACCCTTAGTGCATGGTGGATTTCCCTTGGTATCATGCCAGATAGAACAGACCCTGGCTCTCCCACGCAAAATGGCTCTCACGAGAGAATGCACGCAGATTTGAGCAAAGAGATACAAGGAAAAGTAGTTGGAGGAATACGAGCTAATCAGGCTGTAATTAATGAATGGGTAAAAGAATACAACGAAATTCGCCCTCATGAAGCATTAGATATGAAAACTCCATCGGATATATACAGCAAATCCAAAATCACTTATGATGAGTTGTCATGCGATTATGAATATCCTTTCGGCTTCGAAACAAAGAAAATTAACAATAGCGGCTCTATAAAAATTAAAAGAAACTATTACTACATAAGCTCTGCTTTATGTGGTTTACAAATAGGATTGGAATATAAAAACGATGACCAATACTTGGTTTGGCTCAACAATTATCCCATCGGAACACTCGATTTAAAGTTATCTTGTCTAAAGCTAGAAAGTGAGGTAAAATGATGATTACAGACATTTACAACTTACCGCCTTGAAAATAACTACTTACCCTTAAGGAAATTATCACTTACCAATCCTAAAATAATTACTTACCCCTATAGAAACAATCACTTACCTCTTCAAAAGCAATTACTTACCATCACTAAAACAATTACTTACCGCTGACAAAATAATTACTTACCTATAACCAAAATCACTTACCCATGTCTTGAAACAAATCACTTACCTATGTCCTGACTGGACAAATTGGGTATATACTTCTGGGCACGTCCATCCCGCAAAGCATCCACCCATTGCGACAACACCTCATCCAGCGCGTCAAAGGCCCCTATCTTCCCATCAAAAATAGACTTGCCCCTGCCTTCAAACCTGGGGTTCTCATCAAAAATCAGCGGCACTGCCAAATTCATACCCACGGTATGGCTCACAGCCACCAGCTTCCCGGTTTTCTCCACAGCCCTAAGGTCAGCCTCATTCCCCTTAGCATCCAGCAGCCTATACCCAATGCCATCCCTGCTGTAAATCTCCTCCAAGGTATACTGCTTGGCCCCCTCGCGTATCTTCTGCAAAAAAACCACCTGGTCAATGCGCCCGCGGCTATAGTTAAACCGCACTTTGTCCGCCCCAAAAAATTCAATAATAGGATATTCCGAAACCTCCGCGTCAAAACTTATCTTAAACGCCCCGTCCCCTAATGCCACCGCCTTGCGCACCGCCCGCTTCAACAGCCGCCCAAAGCTATTCTCCACAGCAATCCTATCCCAAATCTCCTGCCCGGCCTCATCACCAAGGCGCACACCCAACATATCACCCACAGCAATATCCGACACAGTATCCACAATCAACGCCGGCAGCCCACTGTGCATCTTCCTTATACCCAAATTACTGTTCCCCGCCGCCCAAAAGGCCTTGTTCCCAATAAGGTCATCACTAAAAGCATAAAACTGCGCCAACTCCGTCGCACTGCCCCTGTACCACACCTTGTTCCTAAAAACCTCCCGGTCAAAATCCCCATCACTCATAATAGAAATCCCAGCACCACCACTCGGCACAATCTCCAGCCAACTCTTTACCATATTCCTCAACCACCCCATTCCAAACCACTCCTTCTCATCCGTCATTCCGGGCTTGACCCGAAATCCCCCATACGGCCGCCCCTACCCCCGCAACAACATCCCCTTCAGCGGCATCGCCGCATACTCCGCCGAATCCAAACAATCCAATGGATAACTTCCATCATCCACACGCACCCACTGCCCCCGGCTCCTCGCCTTCTCATCCCAAACAGCCGCAAAAAACGCCTGCACCCACAACTCCATATGCCTGGCCACCCGCAGCCTGTCCTGTCCAATCAGCAAACAAAAAAGACGTATCCTCTCCAGAATCCCGTCCTTCTTATACGATGGATATACAGGCATCATCAGCCCTTTTTGCCGCAGCCCATCATGCAGCGCCTGCCTAAACAACTTCTCTGCCGATTCACAAAAAATATCACCTCCAAAAGCCACCCCGGGCCACCTTTCAGCCCATCCTGCCACCTTGGCCGCAATATCCTCCACATACTTCTGGTGGGTCATGCCGCTGGCCGCTCCCTGCCTGTGATAATACCCGTCAACAAGCACCAACTGCCCGCGGGTATTTACCCCAACCAGCGTCACCGCCGTAGCATCCGTGCCGCCCACATCAATCCCAACAGAAAACTTCACAAACTCCATGGCATCAATTTCACTGGCACCAACCAGCTTGCCTTCGCCAAAACCTCTGTAAATCACATTGCTTCCGCCGCCGCGCTTACCCATTATGTCTGTCAAAAACCAGTCACTGCTCTTGTCATAACTCCGCATCAATTCAGCAACACGCTCACACGACACACTAAGATTATCCATAATGGTAAAATGCCCATAATTAAAACCCGCATTTCCTCCGCGTCCGGCCATTTCCTCCTGCCGCCCCAAAAACTCCCGATAAAACCAATGGGACGGCATCTTGGCATTCAAATCCAAAAACACCCGTCGCTCCCGGCTCGCCAATGTACGGTCCATCGCCTCAAAAAAGAAACTCTTATGCACCTCGTTCGCCTCAGAAATATACACCGACCCAAAAGATATCCCCTTTATCCGCGCCGCATCATTGGCCTTGCCGCCGCCCTCCACAATAACAATCTTCTCTCCGCCGCCTGCTTCCACAAACAACGCCTGCTTCCCTTCATACTTCCCATCCCGGCACCGCCCCTCAAAAAAATGCCGCAACCCAAATCCATTGCTGTCAATAATATTCAGCCGTGCCGCCGCAACAGTCACCCCCGCAGCCAGATGCAACTTATCCGGATGGTTCTCAATGTTCATGGCAAAGGCAATCACATTCAGCACATTCTTTCCCGCCCGCTTGCCTCCCTCCGCCACATTCAGCCAACTATCCAGGGATCTCTTCAAATACTCACTCTGGGCCGCCGTAAATTCACTGTATCCGCTCACTCCACATCCCCCGGCCTCTCCACAGGATTATTAATAAGCTCCGCCAGCCGCACTACCCCATCGCCAGCCGCACCATCCTCTTTCCCGGCCCCTTTACCCCACTTTCCGGGCATACGGTGCTTCAACCAAAACTCATAAGCCTTCTGGTCCCCGGCCAATGACTTGCTAAACAACACATCCTCCACCATATAATTGGCAGTCTCCCTGTCAATCAACAACGCCCGACAAATCTCCTCATGGCCGCCCTTCCATCGCTCCAACGTGCTCTCACTTATGCCCATCTTCACGGCAATTTCAGCCTCGCCAAACCCCTGCCGCCGCCAACCACCAATAAGCGCCAAACCCTCTTTGCTCAACCATTTGTCAACCCTCTTCGCCAATCAATCAACCACTCCCCTCTTTACCACGTCCCCGCTTTCGTAGGGGTGCCGCTTGCTACACCCGCCCAAAACCTACCGTCATACCCATAGGGGCGGTCTTCCATGGCCACCCGCCCAAGCTACCGACACAGCCACCCGCCCAAATCATAACAAAAAAGGAGAGCCGCCATCGGCCCTCCCTACTTTGCTATGCTACCATATTAACACATATTATACTAACATTCTACTTCATCCTACAAAAACATGCATAATCCATCATTCCGGAACCAATCCAGAATCCCCCATCCCTCCGTAAGGGCGGCCTTCCACAACCGCACGCACCTCATCATCCCGTAAAAAACGGCATAACACCGCCCAAAACCATAAGCCCCGCCAAAACCCCGGCAATAACAACGACAACAATGCGCTGCATACGCTTTTTCCTGGATTGCGACATCGGTCTATTTTTGCTCATCACTTCCGCACCTCCTCACTCTTGCCCAATTTTTTAGCCTCTATATGAATAAGGATATCCTCAATAACATTCCGCAGCACCGTTACAATAGGAATAGCCATAATCATCCCCGGTATACCATAAAACGCATTGCCCACAGCAATACCAATAATTACCAGCAGCGGCGGTATCTTCATAGACCCACCCAACAACCTCGGAAAAATAAAATTCGCATCAAACTGCTGTATCACAATCAACACCACCGTAGCTATCATCCCCATCTGCATACCATCCGTCAACATTATCACAATAATAGCCACAATGGTACCAAATATAGAACCAAAATACGGTATCAAATTAGCAAAACCCAGCATAGGCCCCAGCACAAAGGCGTGCCTCACACCCATAACAGACATCGCAATAGTCATAATCGTCCCCAAAATCACCGCATCCAACACCTGGCAAAAAATATACCGCTTAAAATACGTGTTTATCTCCCGCCCATACTTCACAAAACCCGCATAAAAATCCTTAGACATCACCGCCCTAAAAACCCGCTTGGCAAAAACCCTTATCCGCTCCGAACTCACCAAAAAATAAACAGAGCTTATAATAGCCAAAAACGCTCTAAAAATTGACCCCGTCACACTCAATATAGCATTAATAGCAGCCGTAATATTCTCAATGCTAATATACCCAAAAAGCTCCTCAATGCTGATATTATCCAAAACAAGGGACAAATCAATAGGTAGCGCCAGGTCGTCTAATATCTCCTCAAGCCCCCCAATCAAATTAGGCAAATTATTAATAAAATCCACAATATTCGCATAAACACGGGGTATCACCAACCAAAACACCACAAAAACAATAATTAACAACGAAATATACGTGGCCACAACAGAAAGACCCCTTTTACGCCTCTGCACAAAGGGATTATTCACCTTCTCCAACAACGCCTCAAACCGCTCCCGCGGTATATTCAACACATACGCAATAATAAAACCCCATATAAACGGCGCAATAATCGACAAAAACGTCCCCAGCCATCCAAAAATTATGGCCGCCTCCGACACAATATGAAAAACCACAATCGCCGCCACAACCAACAACAACGCCGACAGCCACGTCCTAAGCTGATGCGGATCCATTATCCTCTTCACTCAATTCCCCTCCCCTATCTGTCCTTTCGGGCTCGACCCGGAATCTCACCTCCATTATACCTCAACACCCACACCCAGGTCAAAAAAATATATAATCCGCTGCACAACCCGCTTCCCAAAAATCTTCTCCAGCGCATACTCATACAATTCCATCTGCAACCTATACCCCTCAGCCACCGCCGCCAACTCCCCCCGCACACGCTCGGTCTTATAATCCACAATCACAAGCCCCCCGGCTTCTTCAAATACACAATCTATCACCCCATGCAATATCATATCCCCCGGCCCAACCTCTGCAAATGCCGCGTTTATCTCCCCGGGCACAATTGGCACCGCAAAGGGAATTTCCCGGCGCAAACCGTCAGACCGACGCATACGACCCGCCAAATCAGAATTCAAAAACCCCACAATGCTATCCACAGACACAATATCAGCCTCTTCGCGCCCCAGCAGCCCCTTATCCACCAGCACCTCAACCAACCCGGCCACATCATCGACATTCGTTTTCTCAAAATCCACATGCTCCAGCACCGTATGCACCGCAATACCCTTGGCCGCTGCATCCACATCACCATCTCGCCGCAAAAACCCAGGCGGCAAAAATTCCCTACCCACCTTTCGTTCCAAATCAGCCGAATCCGCCAAAAACTCCCGATAATACAGCCGCTTTACCTCCGAAACCGACATCTTCGCCGGCGCGTGGATGGCCCCCTGATGAGGATATACATAAGCCAAACGTTGGCGCACTTGCTCCCCATACCCACTGTGGTGGTCGCCAACAGCAACATCCTCAATATCGGCCACAATCCGCCGCACTCCATCCCGTTTTCGCTGCTCCTCCTGATTATATGCCGCCCTATCAGAAAAACAAATGTCCCAATCACCAGGCGCATCACCTAATGGATCAACAGCCATCATCACCCAATCCAAAAAACTGCGCCCCTTCATTACATTGTACTCTTTACATTTCATTCCGGGGGGAAAAATTGCGGAGTGGCTGGGTTGATTGCGTATCCACGCAATCGGGTTGGTCGCAATTTTTCCTTCCTTCAACATGGAAAGAGCATCATAAGGCCGCGGCGGCCCACCTTTCCCACGCTTTTTCCCCAAATTCTTCGCCGTGCCTATCAAATACAATTTCTCCTTAGCCCGGGTCATTGCCACATACAGTACCCGCATTTCCTCCGAAATCTGCCCCGCCGTTATCTTCTTCCCAATAACATGCCTGGCAAAGGTATCACTCACCAAGCCAATGCTCTGCTCCAAATCCACAGCCTTCATGCCCATCCCAAGGTCATAATCCATCACAAAATCACGCCCTGCATCCCGCAAATTAAACCCCTTGCCCATATTACACAAAAACACCACACCAAACTCCAAACCCTTGCTTTTGTGTATGGTCATAATCCGCACCAAATCCTCATTTTCACTAGACACATTGGCCTGCTCAAAACCAAAATTATTCTTCTGCAACTTCTCAATATACCGCACAAAATTAAACAACCCCTTAAAGCTGGTTGTTTCATATTTCGCCGCCTTTTCAAACAACAGCATCAAGTTTGCCCGCCGCACCTGCCCCCCCGGCAACAACCCCACAAAATTATAAAAATCCGTCTCCTGATACAAATGAAAAATCAGCTGGCTAATGGTCAAAAAAACCGCCTCATCCCGCCATTTCTCCAGCTTCGCCAAAAAATCCTGCACCTTCAGACAAAGCTCTGCATCATCACCAGCCGCCCCATAAGTCACCAAAGCCCCAAAAAAATCCCCGGTCGCAGCACGGCGTATCTGTACCAATTCATCCGGACTAAACCTAAATATAGCCGAATGCAACACCGTTATCAAAGGAATATCCTGGCGCGGATTATCAATAATCTGCAACAACGCCAGTGCCGTCATAACCTCCGTAGCCAAAAAATAATCCTTCTCGCTGTCGTAAAATGTCGGAATATCCGCATTTTTCAACTCATCTGCATAAACCTGCGCCGCCGTTGCACTACGCAGCAAAATCACAATATCCCGCAGCCTAATGGCCCGATACCCGCTCCCATCCTTTATCTTAAAGCCCTCTGCCACCAACCGCCTTATATACCCCGCAACAACCCGGCCCTCTATTTGTGCCGTCGTCAATTCCTCCAACACGTCATCGCTTTCGTCACTACTTTCAGTGTCATTCGCTCCATCAATTATATGCAATACCGTGCGATAGTCACCATCACCATCATATTCCGCGGCATGTTGCAAAAAAGCCCGCTGGTCATACCCCAGTCCGCCCGCCTTCTCACTCATCAAACGCGAAAACATATAGTTAACACTGTCAATAACCCCAACACGACTCCTAAAATTCTCCGCCAAATTTATAATCGTACCACTTTCAGTTACATCCAAAAATCTCTTAGCCTTCTCCGCAAAAATCTCCGGACGCGAATTCCGAAACTGATATATACATTGCTTCACATCCCCAACCATAAAGCGGTTTTGCACACCACAGCCCCTGCCGGATACCGCCGCCAAAATAACTTCCTGTATCAAACTTAAATCCTGATATTCATCAATAAAAATCTCATCAAACTCTGATTGTATCACCAAAGCCTCAGCAGACAATTCGCCACCATCAAAAAGAATCTCCAAACAAAAATGCTCAAAATCCCCAAAATCCGCTACATTCTTCTCTCTCTTGGCCTCCTGAAACCTCCGGGAAAACTCCAGCACCACCTGCACCAAAGCCGCCATGTTACCGGCATTCCCACGCAAATCCGCTTCCAACCCATCCGGCTGCTTCACCATAGCCCCCCGCAAATCCTCAATTCCCTTTTTATAATCCGCCCGCAAACCCTTAATTTCTTCCTTCAGCTCCACAATTTCCTCTTTACTCATTGTACCATTTTCGTTTTTGCTGCGCGCACTTGGCAAAGTTTCATATTCAAATTCCATAACCAAGCAAAAAACAGCAAAACCCTGCCCCAATGCAAAATCAGCCCGCCGCACATTTTCCAAATCTGCCGCCAGCACCTGGCCGTATTTAGGGTGCAAGTTAGGATTTTGCGCCAACCTCACTGCCTTATCCAGGCCTTCCGCTATGCTGCACAAAGTATGCTTCGCGTTCTCCACAAAAAAACCATACCACGCACTACCCTCAATCCCGCCCGGCAAGGCATACTCCGCCGCCTTTTCCGCCAGCCATCCCGCCGGATCCGGACACGACCGAGAAAATTCATGTAACTCCAACACCAGCCGCCTAAAATTCTCATCCCCAACCTTCTGGTCAAAAACCTCCGCCAGTCGCACAAATTCCACATTATCTCCTTGTTGATAATAATTCTTATAGCACTCTTCAAACAATTCATCCAAAATCTCGGCTCGCAGCAGCTCAATCTCCGTCACATCAGCCACCCTAAAACCCGGATCCATATCAATCTTATGAAAAAATCGCCGCGCCAGGCGCAGGCAAAAAGAATGTATAGTCGTAATATTAGATTTGCTCATCAGTGCCAATTGTTTCTCTGTGTTACCATCATTCGGATGCTCTTTGATGTATTTGCCCAGCTCCGCTGCCACCCGCTGCCGCATCTGACCCGCTGCCGCATCAGTAAAAGTCACCACCAACAACCTGTCCACATCCACAGGCTCCCGGCCGGTTATCATGCGGATAACCCGCTCCACCAAAACCGCCGTTTTGCCAGAGCCCGCGCCTGCCGATACCAACACATCAGTATTCCTAATATCAATAGCCCGCGCCTGTTCCTTCGTAAATCTCAAAGCAGCCCCTCCAAATATGCCTCAATCATCGCAAAATCCGCCTGCACCGCACCCTGGGCCACCACACCCTTGCCGCCGCCCCTACCATTCAATGCCGCATTAAATCTCTTAGCAAAATCCGTCAACACAATTTCATCGCAACCACAAATAGCGTATTTATGGCCTTCTCCCCCACTCGACAACACAACGGCAATTTTCGCCCGCTCCGCAGTCAAAGCCGCAAAACGCCGTAAATCCTCCATCGTTAGTCCTTCCTCAAAAAAATACGCCAAATCTGCTCCAGGTGCCACTTCCTGTGCCCTCAACTCAAATATCCTATTTTTCCACCCAGCAATCTCTTCTTTCAAAGCCGCATTAGCCCCCAAAAGCCGCTCAATCCCAGCTCCGCAACCTTCAATCTCCGCCGACAACAACCGAGACACTTCCTTAACAATTTCATTTTTCCGCGAATAATCTCGCCAGGCATCTGCCCCACAAAATACAGTCAGCCGCACACCACCCTTATACTTTTGGTGTGACACAATCTTCAAAATCCCTATTTCATAAGCGTTGGCTACATGCAACCCAGCACAGGCACACAAATCATACCCCGGCACATCTACCAACCGCACATCATCATCAGCGGCAAAATCTCTCTTAGCCCGCGCATCCAGCCCACCAAGACCATCTCCCGCCAACCAACTAATTTCAAAGACCACACCCTCATTTATCACCGCATTTGCAGCCACTTCAAGCTCATTCAAAACATCCACATCCAGCGGCAAATCTAAATCCATAGTAAAACCAGCCTCCGACATATGAAAACCTACATTCGTAGCCCCATATCGACTCTTGGCCAGCCCCGACAGCAAATGCTCCCCGCTGTGGTTCTGCATAAACGCATATCGCCGGGCAAAATCCACCGCCCCGGCCACCTCATCACCCGCACCAAAATTCGGTTTTCCTTCCATTATATGATATACAATCCCATCCGCAAGATAACAATCCACAACCCGCACGCCACCCAAAACCCCAGTGTCAGCAGGCTGCCCGCCTCCGACAGGATAAAAACACGTACCATCCAACACCACGCGCCAGCAATCCTTCTCCTCCACTACTTCCAGTACCTTCGCAACAAATTCCCCTTTATATGCCGATTCATAATACCATTTGTTTGTTTTCTTCATATTTACTCGCTCCACATGTCATATTTTGCTAAAATTATCTTATCCGAAGCTAACCCCATTGTCAAGGCCAAGATTTTGTGATATAATAACTCAATTACCGATTACAGGGGGATTCTATGCGCATTGGCATGGGTTATGATGCCCACAAATTGACTCCGCACCGCAAGCTCATACTCGGCGGCGTCCACATCCCTTTCCACCTGGGTCTGGACGGCCATTCCGATGCTGATGTCCTCATCCACGCCATCATCGACGCCCTCCTTGGTGCCGCAAAATTAGGCGATATCGGCCGCAATTTCCCCGATACCAACCCACAATTCAAAAACATCGCCAGCACCATTCTGCTTCGCCAAACCGCCGCCCTCATGACCAATTCCGGCTATTCCATTGTCAACATAGACTCCACTATCATCGCCCAAAATCCCCGTCTGGCCCCATTTTTACCCGCCATGGAAGCAAACATCGCCTCCTGCCTAGGCATCAACCAAAACCAAATCAACATAAAGGCCACAACCGAGGAAAACATGGGCTTTACCGGCACCGGCGAAGGTATTTCTGCCCACGCCGTCTGCTTGATACTGTCAACAGGGGCGGCTTCAATATTCGCCCATCAATAAAAGGAGACCTCATGAAACTATATTGCACACTTACCCGTACAAAACGGCCCTTCGTTCCCGTCAACCCCGGCAAAGCCGGCATTTACGTCTGCGGCCCCACGGTTCACAATTTTGCCCACATAGGCAATTTTCGCCCCCATGTGGTCTTTGACGTTCTCCACCGCTTTCTGGAATATACTGGCTACGATGTCAATCTCGTACAAAATTTTACAGATATTGATGACAAAATCATCAAACGAGCTAACGAGCAAAGCGTGAGTTTTCTGGACATCGCCAACACCTATATCCACGAATTTTTCACCGATATGGAGGGTTTCAACATTCGCCCAGCCGCCCATTTCCCCCGGGTTTCCCAAGAAATCCCCGACATCATCGCCCTTGTCCAACACCTTATCGACAAAGGCTTCGCCTACGATGTGGACGGCACCGTCTATTTTCGCGCCCCAAAAGCCGATAACTACGGCAAACTCTCCAAAAAAAATATCGACGACCTGGAGGCAGGCGCTCGCGTAGAGATAAATTCTGACAAATCCCACCCCTCCGACTTCGTCCTCTGGAAAGCCGCCAAACCCGGCGAACCCAACTGGGACAGCCCTTGGGGCCCCGGCCGCCCCGGCTGGCATATCGAATGTTCCGTCATGGCCCGCAAATATATCGGCCAAACCATCGACATCCACTGTGGCGGCGAAGACCTCATCTTTCCCCATCACGAAAACGAAATCGCCCAAAGCGAAGCTCAATCCGATACACCATTTGTTAACTATTGGTTGCACAACGGCATGTTGCTTTTCGATAACCAAAAAATGTCCAAATCAGCCGGCAATTCCTTCCTAGTGCGGGATATCGTACAAAAATTCCCCTACCCCGTGTTGCGCTTTTTTATACTTAGCGTACATTACCGCAGCCCACTTAATTTCAGCGAAGAACTTCTCGCCGCTGCCCAATCCGGACTAGAACGCATAAAAAACTGCAAGCGCACTTTTTTAGAAAAATTCCCGTCAGCGCAACCCGTAAATAACCCGGAAATCACCGAAATTCCTCGCTTCCGTCAAGATTTTGAAGCCGCTCTAAGCGATGACCTCAACACCGCCAACGCCATCACCGCCATCTTCGAGCTTGTTAAATTCGCCAACAAAACCACCAACACCGCTGGTCGCAATTTTATACAATTGGTTTTAGACGAAATCAACTTTATGTGCGACATCTTAGGTATTCTCCTCGACGCTGACAATACCAACACAGACACCGCCGAAATCGAAAACCTAATCGCCCAGCGCAACGCCGCCAAAGCCGCCAAAAACTTCGCCCTGGCCGACGAAATCCGCAACACTCTCACCGCCCGCAATGTCACCATCAAAGACACCAGAGAGGGCACAACATGGCATTTCAACAACTAACCAAAAACACACAACCCAAAGAATTATCGCCCCTAAACCTGGC
>Ga0123355_10004933_pt1 | contig 19426 bp, 8 predicted proteins | sample TergutEmb28metaG_3_FD_89872 | JGI IMG/M metagenome (GOLD analysis project Ga0123355, IMG submission 89872) | Embiratermes neotenicus P1 segment gut microbial communities from Petit-Saut dam, French Guiana - Emb289 P1 | ecosystem: Host-associated > Arthropoda: Insects > Digestive system > Gut ... | reverse complement strand
TAGAGACAGGTGGCGGACGCTTGTGAGTGCGGTAATGAACCTTCGGGTTCTGTGAAATGCGGGGAGTTTCTTGACTAGCTGCAGACCAGTTAGCTTCTCAAGAAGGACTCTGCACCATGGAGTGAGTAAGTATGGCACCGTATACTGGGAATCTTTGCATCGCAAAAAATATTGTTGAACAAAAAAATCGGGTAAAGAAAATTCAGCCATATCATAGTGCCTCGATTAAAAGCGAACCAACGAACGCAGAGCAGAAACAGCCACAAACTTGACAGTACATACATTAAACAGCTTACACCTTAGCGACACCTCAGACAGCGCACTCTTTAGATATAACACACAGTTAACAGCAAAGCCTTCAGACAGGGCACAACTTAGACAGTTTATACCTTAGAGAAGGCACACAATATTCAGGGAAATTTTAGTCAGCGTACAATTTAGACAGAGCAATCCGTAAACAGCACACGCTTTGACAGAGCATACAATAGACAGCGAACACGTTCGACAGTTCGCACCTTAGACAGTACACACATTAGAATGTGCAAATGAGACAGCGCACGCTTCAAACACCGCATAAACTATAAAGTAAGATCTTCAAGGGTCCAGATTCTCGACCCTTGAAGATGGGACAGAGAGTTTGTCCCGAAACGTCGGTAAGGAATTACCACTACTCACTGATTAATGCCCCATAAAGAGCACATATCTCTTCTACTTCGCGGCAAAAGCTTGAAATAACGAAACTATTCAGTGCTTATAGCGCTGTCTCTACATTAAATCAGCTTACTTTGCCCGACAAGTTTATTATTTTAATATGAAACCATATGGATTTGATGTGTATTGGACCGGCATCATCTTGATAACTGAAGAATAAAATCCAACTAGATGCCACTTATTACTTTATTATGCCTATGTTAGGCTCAACATGTTTCGGGCAACATTATGCCCATCATCAGGAGCTCACGACGATAGCGTTGGTTACCACATAGGCCGTCTGGTTCTCCAGTAGCTGCTGGTTGGAAAGTTAAGTGCAGGCTGGATGGATGAGTGTTCGGGCCGAAAGCTGTAACACGTGTTACACCCTTCGGTCCGGACACTCATCCATCCAGCCTGCACTTAATTTTCCAACCAGCAGCTACTCGAAAACCGGACGGCCTATGTGGTAACCAACGCTATCGTCGTGAGCTCCTGATGATGGAAATAATGTTCCCCGAAACATGTCGAGCCTAACATAAGTAATAAGTGGCATCTAGCTCGATTTTGTTCTTCAGAAACTATACTCGTATAGCTTAGATTTTGTGGTAGGTATACCTCACCATTATTAGACTTAAGCAGTGCTTCCAATTGCCTGCAGGTTTGTAAAGCTGTCACAATAAAGTACGTAAAACAGGAACGTTCCAAATTTGAAAGATAGAATGGTGATATTCGGAGACATTAACACACGTTATTGTTTGCGTTATGGATCATTATCAACTCCTATGTATGAAAGAAGCAGATGCTTGACTTTGACCAGTACCACGGTTACAAAATTTCACTTCTTTTAAATAAATCAAATATCGTTTCTGGTCTACAGCTTCGAGAGAGACGCGCAATTCACTCTCTCAGGAATCCTCCGGGTAAAATTTAATTGGATAAAACCTGATTTAAACAGACGTTACGTAAGTATGATATAACCATTGCTGCTGCTGTCAGACTCGAAATAAATCGCACACGAATAAAAATTCAATTCGTTTCCGACACGAAACGCAGGGAGTGCCCATTACGAAGATTAACATTAAGGCTCCTTAGGGAAGCAAACGATTTTTCTGTAGGAATAATTGGAAATTCCTAAATATACCGTGTGGGCAAAATGCAAAATTTTAGAGGGTTAAAACGGGTGATACATAAAATTCACACCGAAATTTCAAGGAACGAGTTTATAAAATATGACGACGATTAGAAGACTCCACAGTGTACAAACCAGTCTGGTTTATGTGTGATCTCGCGCTATGCTTCCTCTTACCTTCATGCGACACCAATTATCGGAGCTAATTGACGACAAACACAGTTGTGAATGCCGAACTGTTTAGACAATCGAACAATAAATGGATTCATTTGGTGCTGACTGCCCTAGTTAATTCCTTACGAATATAATGTAAATCCTATATGTTGTCCGATAATTGAAGAATAATGGGACGTAATATCGTAGCCCAGTAACATAACATTTAAATGCACTCAATATATTTAAGTGTAATAAATTAAATAAATACAGTACAAAATTCCGTGTAGTCAGCAGATTCCCACGGATCTTTCGGGGAAACGTACTGTCTGCATCTCAAAGTTAGTCATCGTAGTGAGGTTCTCATACCTCACAAAGCGGCTGACAAATGACGTGTTGATAGCTGACGTTGTGTTGTACAGTCAATGGGCTTTACGTAAGAAAAAAAAAGTCTCAGCATGAAGACTGTGACATATGTAGGGATTCCAGGAGATGAAGATCTATTCATCCTAAATGTTGATATCCACATACCATCTTATATTTTTAGTACCAAGAGCATATTAAAAAGTATATCTTCATCAAGTAGGCCACCGAGCCCACCATTTGCCCCACGAAGTTGAGAAAGACCAAGAAAGACCCCCCCCCCAGTCAAAATTATTTGTGTCACGACAGAGATTCAAAATGAGTGCCTCCAAAAGACAGGTCAAACTTGTTTTCGTTTTAGCCACCTTCCACGTGTTCCACATAACAGCAGCTTGTGTTTTATCTCAATCTATGAAGGTAGACTGGCTTGTAAGTCAAAAGTACTTCGAAACCGTACAACCGACAGATTTTAATTAAAGTTTGTGTGGGGAAAACTTACACCTCATGACTTGATAATTGCTACCAGGCACAAAACAAACGTTGTGCTACTACATGCATGCGAGATAGACTGACGTACACATGTAGCGCCGACACTTCATGTCGTGGTGGAACTTCGCATGATGTACCTTTTTAACGCCATATTATATATAGAAATCACAATAATAATCCAAGAACGTGAACATGTAACCATGTTTCTTATTTTTGATGCCTTTCCTACATGTTTCGGCTCCTATAAGCCATCTTCAGGGAAGCCATTTAGAAACACATACATTTATAATAATGTTGCTAAAAATCTACATTTTGCACATGTTTAACCACATTTTAATTGGATAACATTGTACTTTAACTTCATACATGCACGTCTTGGACAACTTCCTTTTTAGAAAATTTATACCTTTGTAAATTACCTCCCTGAAGATTGCCTGTAGTTTATGGTACACAGATCCAGTTACAGATTGTGTGTCCTACTGGAAATCGTAGACTCTTATACGTGGTCGAAGTCCTGAAAATGTGTGTGCTGCGCATTTTGCATATATTTACAACATATAACCAACAAATGCACAATATATTAATACTAAATTTATATTAAAAAACTACGTGCTTCGATACCTCAATGCATCATATTCAGGGATTTGTTTAATACTTAATTTTATCTAATAAAACTCCTGTATATTTTGATTCCTCGGTGTGTTGCATTGAGGCAGCGAAATATACAGGAGATTCTTATATACAATTAAGTTTTAATATACAGGAATAGTGCATTTTTTGGCTATAAGTTGTGAATACGTGATCTGAGATTTTCTGGTCTGTCTAGACCTGGAATTCTCAAACTCAAATCTTACGCAGAAAAAATAAATCAATAATTCGCGTGAAAAACGTCGTCTTGTCTTTCTTTAATCACGCGTTGTCAAAATTCAAAAGCAGACCTGTATCCCCTGACTTCAAGGTCGAAGCTAATTGGTTAAAATGCGTCGCGTCGCAAGCGTAAGGTACTATATTGGCCAGCCGATACCCAATCTGTCACACGATTCCCGCACCCTTCTCCCTCAAGCCGCCCACCTGTAACAACCGTTGCTAAGCGGAGGGCCTAAGGCAGGAATTCGCAGAGTGAGAAGAACGGACGTTGACTCCGCCAATGTTAACCTTTATAAAAAATTATATTTTTAAATAAAATCTTTACATCTCAGGGAAGCCTTTTCCCGGGGGTCGAACCTGGAACGGGCGGATGCAAGTCTAAAGCAGTACTTGGCATAAAGTACCATATGTGAAAAAAAGGCTATACTGGATAGTTTCCAAAGATTAGTTTTATTTTGTTAAAAATGTGTGTTGCGGATTTGCTGTGCCTCCAGCCAGGTTTATATGTAAATAGACCACCTATTATTCTGGGTCTTCTGGGTCTTCTACAGTAATCTTACTGTTATGTCAAGTATTTTAGACATGATCGAAAAGTAATGGACCCAGAATAGTACGTTTGGCAATTGGGTATTTTTAAGTCCGCTTTCATAGCTGCGAAAACTCCTGTTACCTCCATCATAACCCTCCGTCTCCCTGTCCGTCGTAAGTAAATATCAGCGCCGATCGCACTGGACGGATTTCCGTGAAATTGTATATTGGGACTTTTTTCAAAATCTCGCGAGAAAATTCAAATTTGATTAAAATTGGACAAAAATGTTAGGCCCCTTACTTAATGAACTAAGTACTGTCTATTGCCAGTCACATTAAATCGCTTTAAGAACCCTCAGGCTGTTAGTCCATCCTTCCATCCGTCTATCCGTCTGTCTGTCTGTCCGCATGTATCAGCGCAACTCCTACTAGGGAAATTACGTCATATTGGGTATTCGGGATTTTTATAAAAGTCTGCAGTAAAATTCAATTTGTTTAAAATCGGACAAAAATATCTTGTACTTTGCAGGAAGACCTAATTACGTTTTATTGTCGCCGGTGAGAATACATCTTCATAAAAGGACTCTCGTTGAGTACTGTGGTATCAGGCTGTTAGCATAGCCGGGGAGGTAAACATATTTAGGGAAGTAACTACGATGTTACATCAAACGAATCTAGGTACATTGCCTATCTTCCTTACCTGACGACGGGAAGACAACCAAATTAAAAATAACGTGTTTTAACAAACACCAGATAAAGAAAAAAGTCTAATATATGCCTCAGTTTAATGACGCACCTTCGTTACATACCCGTACACTTAAACATTTCTACTCCTGTAAATAATCAGGCGTTCCACTAACGACGCCGAGCGTTTTCCACGAAAAACCAAATTGTGGCGTAAGTTTGTAAAGGGTCTGCTTGTACAATGGGGTTGCTGGTTGGTTCCATGCCTAATTGCTTCCAATTCAGGGGACGGCTGTGGGTGTGTTGACACACCGTGCGTAACCAAACCCGCACACTTCTACGCCCAGGTCGATCACTGGTCGCTATTCACGTGTGGTTGCTATCCACGTGAAACATATTTACTAAGCAAGTACCATGTTCGGTTACGATTTGAATGTTTTAACGTTTTCATTCTCACACTTAAATGTAGGACACGTGATAGTATCATTTTACAGCAACACAGAAATGTGAATATCATTTAATGATTCTGGCGTGTTTGCCCTCTGTTGGTTAATGAATAAAAAAACTTCCTCGAAACTTGAACTTATTTGCTACAAATTTGTCTAATACTTCTTCACAACTTGTAACTCAAACTCTTATCGCGCTGAATAATAAGCAACGAAATTATGTCGAAATTCGCACAGAAGAGCTTAGTTTTCTTTATTTAAATTGTAATTAATTCTTGGTAAATATTGCCAAAAATTGAGGGGAGTCAAATTTTCGTTTAATTCTCAAGAAAAAACTTTCACGGAAATCCCATCGGGGTTTTCAAGGTGTGTTACTCATACAGACGGAGAGAAAAATTGATTTTAATAGGCTCTGCGCCGAAAAGAGAGTTGATTGAGGCACTGCGCGACAAGCCAGAATGTAGTGGTTTCTATTCCCCATGGTGTCATTGGAATTTTTCATTAGCTTAATTTTTCTGGCCTTGCGATAGCCCTGGAGTTTACTCAGCCTGTAACAGAAATGAGTACCAGGATTATTTTACAGGGGTAAAGTCCTGTGCTTAGGGCTGACAACCTTACCACCTTCATGTGCCGATTGTCTGGAAATGTGAGGGCCTCAACCTACTGGAATTCTCAGGGATTGTCTAGACCTGTACGGAGATTTTTTTACATTTTTACACTTACGCAGAAAACAGAACGCATTAAAATTTGACAACATGTATCCCTTTAGAAGAGAGAACATTACATAGAGGTGCAAAGAATAATTTTCATCTTGTTCTGTGAAAAGTTTCATTAAAGCAACGCACTTAGCCATTCTATTTAAGGAAGACTATGATGAAGTCGTACTTGCATGTTCATGCTTTTATAACGTACGTACAGGGTGCGGCAGAAATAGTGAAACATTTTAAAATTTTAGTTACGTGCTTCTCCGCTAGGGTATCGCGGAGTGCAGGTATTTGAACATAAGCAGTGTTTATGTTCAAATATGCTACGGCCCACACGACAGTGATTAGCAATGCTGCGCTTCGCCGTTTGTTTCCGCAGCGGGTGATTTCTGGTTTCGGTGATGTGCCATGGCCTCCTCGTTCGCCGGACCTAACAGCTCCAGACTTTTTTCTGCGGAGTTATTTGAAAAACGTGTACAGTACTTGCCCTACAGACTTACATGCACTCAAATAAAATATACGGGAAGAAATCGCTAAACTTTCAGAAGAAACACTTCAAGCCCTTATGCGCACCTTCGTAACTCGTGTGCACCTGTGCATCGAGGAGGGTGGTGGCCACCTAAAAGACATTGAACACAAAAAGTGAAACTATGTAAAAAAAGTTAAGCACCGTAGTAAATTGTGACGTGCTAAAATTGGTATCAATTACTTTCAGTAAAATGTTATTCTTATTTATAATTAGTTCACTATTTCTGCCGCACTCTGTATACAGCAAGCTGACCAGTTTTATATTTTATTTTTAGGACCATATCTTTAAAAGCTGCGTATTTTGAAGAACTCTTCTGTCTTTTAGGTGGTATGAAACTATGTCTCTTTTCACTACGGCCTGTAATGGAGCCATTGTCCATCCCTGGTATTTGGATGCATATAGAGCTGTAGCATAAAGAACAGTGAACAGGGAAATGTCGAAATTCTATCAGCCAATCTGTCCACTTTAAATCCCACATGGAATGCACTGGAATTCAACGCATTACCTCTCTATGAGAAGGCAGCGACTAACGTCACGAAATATAGTAAGGCCATTGTGACTCCAGCAGTAGAAATGTTGCACAAAAATTAGAAAATTATGATATGCTACATGCATATCCAACGAAGGTCTGTCTGCGATATGAAAATAATTTTGTTCAACATGGACTGAAAATGTGGAAAATAGACCCATGTTGCACTTCTCATTTCACAAAAATTACTCGTATGAGTGTTTTGACTACGAAGTCTGTTGTCTTATGGTACGTGACGCGGTGTAGACCAGCAGAAAGTTACCAACGTCTGGAAAATACCGTATGACTAACGCTTCAAAGTCTTGTCTGAATTTTAAGGCTGTAGCTTCCTCGAAATCATCGGTAAATGCTAAACGGCTTTATTTCCTAGAAATGATAACACATATTAAACTTATGCAAACTATCATTTTTGTGGACGAACTTGTAGTCCAGTAACAGTGACTATTAACACGTTTTGTCAGGTTATAAATAAGTTTAGGTGACAGGACCGAACTGCAGTGATTTTGACAGTGACACACTCTTCCGTTCTTTTCGAGTCTGTGTTGGTGAGTCTGTGAAGTTGGTGTCACTGATCATTGTGGTCGTGTTACAGCCTTGACAAAAGATGAAGCCAATTTACTGGAGTGTTGCAGGCTCTGTGTTTTGGATGGATGAACAGATACATCAGATGTCCAGTGTTCAGAGGAAGGATACAGAATTTGATGAGCAGGTCATTCTCTTCTCTCCCCACGGGGCCGACGTTTCTCGTGGAAACCAATTCCGGGGCCTTTATAGGGATCACTAGAGGTTCAAAGTAATTTTAAAAATTTTAAGCCAATATTAGCGAGGCTAGTGGCCTGTCTTGAAGTTTAGTTCAACATCAAAGAAAGCGGTGGTCAGTGTGTGGGGAAAGCGAAATGACCAACTTAATTGCAATGCATTGCGATACTTTACACGCTAAAACCCAATTAAGTAGTATTTAAAATGCAGGTTTTGTCTTCTGTGAAATGAACAGCATGTCCGTTACAAAAATCTATGGTATTTATTGTGACAAATTATGGTTTAATCTGAGTGGAAAAAAAATTCCACAAATAGATTCTGTGAATGTTATTTCGTACTTGGTTACTTAAAGTCATTTCCTCCATATGCATGGTTAAAAAAATTAGTCCAACGTTTTAGGTTGAATCCTTCGCTGAGAATTTTCGTTCAGGCTATTAAACAAATTATGGTTTAATCTGAGTGGAACAAAAATTCCACAAATAGATTCTGTGAATGTTATTTCGTACTTGGTTACTTAAAGTCATTTCCTCCATATGCATGGTTAAAAAAATTAGTCCAACGTTTTAGGTCGAATCCTTCGCTGAGAATTTTCGTTCAGGCTATTAAACTTCAGATGTGAATTACAGAACTACTGGGTTTGAAACTCGGCCGTAACATCCAGACTGGCTTCTCCTCGGTTTTTCTTATTCCTTGCATGAAAACGCAGCAATGCTACGTGAAATTAGAATAAAACTGTTACTTTCAAATTCACTCCATTTATTTATTTGTGGTCAATTAATTACGCTCTCAATGGCTCAGGCCGTAGGAGTGCAGAACTGAAAGGGGTTACTGACCGCTTTCAGTTCTGTACTCCTAAGGTCTGAGACATTTAGAGTGCAATTAATTAACCATAAATAAATAAATGGATAAAGGTAAAGTAATATTTGAAAATTACATTAACATCTTATAGCAACTGGAAGAATGGTTTACCAATCACAACAAAATCCTTAGTGTAATAAATCTGCTACAGAGTCTTCGGAATTTGTTAGATTCTTTGAAAGGACAAGAAAACTTGTCAGTGTATACAACCTTATTATAAAAGCCAGAGACTTGAAGTCATCGATAAATTTGTTACAAACCATAGTTTGGAAAATGTGGGTCATAAGGAAGTTTTAAAAAATGTTGATATATGAAACTGAGTTAAGGCGTAAGATCTTGTCAGATGATTTAGAGAAAGGAGAAATCAACTAATAATACGAGGGGGTGCTGATAAACCCTTAGCCCGATCAGGAAGAAATAAGCTACAGCGACCAAACTCGGGATTTATTCAACAATTATTCATTTGGATCGCGCCGAAAAAATTCCAAAATTTGTTCAGATGACTGGCAACGTTGACGTTTTTGATCCGCGTTCAGGCATTTCGGGACCCACTTCGCGGAGACCTTCCGCATGTCCAAATCTTCATAAATGATGGACCCAACCCGCTTACGTGAGATACCCAGTTGCTCAGCTATTGATTTAGCCGAAATCCGGCGGTCTTCCATTATTAGCTCGTAAATGTGATCAATAATCTCCGGGATGGTCACTGTTTTGTGTCGTACATGTCGAGGCGAATCACAGGTGGAAAAATCACCACTTTTAGACTGGGCCACCCAGTTTTTGACGGTGGAATACGATGGTGCATGTTCCCCTAATGTTTCTGTCAGAATGGCGTGAAGTTTCTTCGCGCCTTGCCTTGCAGCAGAAAAAAACTTGATGACAGCTCGCGTCTCGATGTCGTTGAAATCGCACGCGTCGCCTGACATGCTTCCTTTCAGTCTCTGTGACAAGAAAGACTTGCAATTCTGCACATGAACAGACCTTTCTTTCCAACGACACTATCGATTCCGTCCTACGACATCGGGAATTACGTCGGGCTAAGGACGTATCATCACCCCCTCGTATATACTAATGCAGTTATTTTTAGCCTATAAGAAATTCGTTTACCCACCCAAAATTCTCGAACAATAAAACTTTATAGAAGAATGCAAAATGTCCTATATATTGGCCATATTTTAAGGACTTAAAATTGCCGCGTTGAAAGCTACGGGTAATATTATATACACGTGAACATTTGAAAAGTGTTAATGCGGCATGATTAAAAGCAAATAAGTTACATATTTGTCATGAAAATGTTCTGTACCACAATGCGCAGACATAAATGAGACAAATAAATATTACAGAATCTCGAAAATCAAAATATTTTGGGATGTTACTGACTTTATTAGTGCCCTCGACTTCAGGCCTAATTGGTACACGAAGAACAGGAATTCTTGGACTGCTGGGCCCAGTCGATGAAACAATACGAATGGTTGGAATCTGTTTCTTGGTCGATACGGCGTAACATTTCAGAAGAACTGAATCTTTATTAACTCCGTTGTGATAATCGCAGATCTTGTAAAATGAATATCGGTTGCTCTAAAACCACGTGCTCTGTTTACATAAACTCAAACATTAATAAATATACAACACCATACAAGAGGGTGGCCCTTCCGAGCAAGTTGTATGGGTGAATTAATTCCCTGTCAGATATTATCTTAACGGCTCAGAATATTAAATATTCAGGTTCATCTCGTGAGAAGCGGTGGGTTTCCACATCGTAAATTGCGTGTTTCCTCAACACAACAGCTCAACCGCAAACGTAGTCCAACCAGTTACTTCGCTGTGCTTTTTCCCGAATTTCCAAGTTTGCGGCTAAATTCTACTGCAAACCGGATCATCTGCCTGGAAGATTCTCTTGATATAACTTAGTTTATTCTCTAGAACGTTTACTTATATCTTCGGATGAAGGGTAATGGAATAGCTGCTTGTTACGCCTGTTCATATTCACTATGAAGAGAGTGGTAATGTGTCTTGAAGTTTTCTTGGTCATGTAAGTGACTTCTATGAAAATTGCGTGATAGGCCCATCGGACGTGCCGTTGCTCAAGCGATTAGTCACCGCCTGTCACTTTGGAGGCACGTGTTCGATTCCAAGTAAGTCCATGTGAGATTTATTAACGACAGAGCGGCAATAAGACAAATTTTTCTCTGAGGATTTCAATATTTTCCTGTCATTGTTATTCCACAGCCAGTTCAGTCATATTTCATCCACATACCGACGACATTATATAAATTCAGCAATTGAAACCTTCGCAAATAACGCAATTCTCTCCCTTCATACGCGAAAGCAAACCGACAAATTTTCTAGTTATTTCACATAACAACATACAAGATTAGAGAAACGAGAGGAAAGAAGAGACGAGACAATTTAGAAATATTTTGACTGTACATATGTATAGTTTTACACAAACAAAGCTACCATTCTAACACACAATCTCTCATCTGTCGTCTTAGCTTTCAGAGGGACGCACACTCTAAAAGCATGTTTCACACGCAAACAAAAAATCAAGTAAGTAAACAATCCTCCGAAGTCGAAAGGGAATTCAATTCTCGAAAGATGTTTAAATTAGGTATTCAAACGCCAATGAACGCTGACGAAAATGATCCGAAATATTGATATTTTACAAAGTATAGAAATCTACATGCAACAATACACAACAATTGAGCCTTCTAGTATAATACCTTCTCGAAACCACCATTCAAATATTGAAGACAGCAACCAAGCTATAAGTGTGGCTTGTGTTGGGTGATTCTAGCGGCGACGGAGCGCGAGCTGAGGCTTTTTGTTTTGTGTTTACGCTCGAGTTGAAAGAACAGTAGGAAACGGACATTAGAAGGGCTGAGTGGCTGAAACTGACAAGCAGACCTCATGCTAAATGAAATATGGCGACTGGAGTACTATAACTGCATGATACCATGAGACTACAAATCCACAACGAACATCAATACTGTGGGATACGAAGCGAGGGAAATAAAGAGAAAGTGATAATCCTGAAAAAACAAGCACTAAATAATTTCTCGCAATGCCTTTATTTTACGCTCAATTGAATTTCTATGTCACTTATTTAAAGACACTGATTGACACCTTGGACTAGAACTACATAGGATACTTAGTGACGCCCTCAATATCCAATACTGCAGAGCGTGTGTACTACACGAATAGCAGTCAGCAGCATTGATGCCATCTTATTCGTAAAAAGTCCCGTCCTAGGATTGAATTCGTACCTTCATTGTAAGAAGTCAAATATATGGAAGTGCTAGGATAACTGACGAACAGCGAATTAGAAGGGGTGTGGATGGACGCGTCCGTGACTTGATTGAAGGTCGTATCCCAGCATAGATTGAAGGGAGCGAGACAATCACACAAAAAAAAAAAATGTAGGCCAAGCGTCTGATCTTGAGGTCTGAATTTGAACCAGGGACCTCCCAAATATGAAACAATATTCCTAACTCATAAAACTTGGACTCCTTTGTGTGTGTGTGACCGTACGTACCTAAGTATATAGTTTTATCAGGGAGGTTAGTAAATAAAGTTAAATGCATTATCCCTGTGCTTACGTAAACACTGCCTCATTAACACATAGATGGACGGAATAGAGGAATAGCTTCACGTATCATTTTGGCACTAGATTGAGGTAAGTTGTTAGCCTAAAGCCTGGTCCTCTTTCTCCTGAAAAAAATATCCCCTCCTCTCATTGAGGAGTGTTGGTGTGCCCTACAGTCTTTACGGACCCTTCGGAGGGTCGAAAATCGAAACAGATTCCGCTTTCATCTAGCTCACAGCCTAATATTGGACTTTAATAAGCAAATATTTGTTTGTATTTAGGGTAGTGTGCTAGACCTGGAAGTTGGACAAGACCTCTTAAAGTCGAAATACCACGTACATGCCAAGCCAATACCTTGCTAAAGGAAAAACAGTCCGCTTTGTAGACCTATCTTCGCCCACGGACATTAAATGCAGGCCTAATGGCCCATAAAATTTTAACGTGGCCCGTAATTAGTACAGGATATTAAAATACTGATAGGAAACCATAAGGCTACAGTTCTTTCCGTTGTGTTAACATCAGAATTAAAATTGCTGCTTTGTTGACTGGAAAAAAACTTTAAGAAACACAATTTATAAGAAACACATATCAAATCCGAAGCATGTACATAATTAAGGAGTTAACCGGTCGAAAAATTTAGTAATAGATAAATTACCAATAATTTTAAAATATTTTTGTTGCAATTACGATAAAAGCTTGATAACTTCGAATGGCGCAACCAAACTTTATGTGGCAGTATATAGAAAACTAAAGCTTCCACTGTCCTTAACTCTGGGATGACTTTCTCACTAAATGGAGTTGAATGGTCACGAATACAGCCGCTTTACCCTACAGGTGTGAAGTGTTGGTGGGCAGTTAAATAGGAGTGTGGTTGAGCCCAAAGCAGATCTGGTCGTGATAAATAAAAAAAAATTTTCCCCGACGAGATATTAGAAACTCGGCCTTCCATTCCATAACCAGCCACTATGCTGCACTAATTTCACTCTTATAACACTACTGTAAGACATAATATTTAAGAGTATTTGATAGAATGCCTGCCACAGAGTAACAAAAATTATGGAAATTTTTTCATATATTCCTTCGTGACCTATTCCAAAGCCGTATTTTATCATCCTTACTTAGTGTCTTCTGACGTCTTCAGATAATCTAAAGAAAGAGGCAGTAGTTTCCTCCAAAAAAAAAAATAAGTAAGTTTTTAAAGACTACACAGTGCAAGTTTCCAGATACGCCGAGAGGTCAACCAGGCTCATTTTTAACTTCCTACCAAACGTTCACACCTTAGGTTAAGGCGGCCATAACCCTGAACATTCAACTCAATCTAGTGGTGAAGTTGGGAATGCGGATCTCTGCCGTCACCTTCCCTTCCTTTTTGGCCGCGGTACTTAAAGAACTGCTCAACACGGAACTTCAATTCTTTACATGCTGCCTGCCTTGGTGCACCATACATTCGTGTATCCGTTAAGGATCCTCCGTCCTGGGCAGCAGTTGAGATTTACAACGCCAGCGTCATAGCAGAGTTAAGCAAAGAGAAATCTTTATTTTTCTATTTGTAGTCACGCAAATTTTAGTTGTGCCTTTCGAAGCTGTCTTGCTTGTGTCGTAATTGTAACAAAAATATTTTTAAAATCTTGGTAACTTCTCTATTATTAAAATTCTCCCCTGGTTAGCTTTATAAATATGTACATTTACAATGAATAGAATTATTCATAGTCGCCTAAAGTATTTTAATCCTCGCGAACTTACATGACGAAACTGAGGAACCTCACTGGCTACTTCAGTCAGGATGTTCATTCTAGGACCTCCCGAATACCAAGTAAAATCACTAACCATTGAAGAAGAACGTTTGACAGACTTTCACTAAAGGCTCCTACGACAGACAGTGTCAAGAAAGAGGGGATGTTCTCCAACTCTGAACATGGCGGCAGTATTCTCCTCCGAAATATTAGTAGCGCTTTACCAGCCTAAGCATTGTTCATGCATTATACCATGTTACAATAAGATTCGAAACCTTAGGATATTTAGCTAAAACAAAGGCCATATTATTTACGATGCAGTGATATCTTGTGTATTACAATAAAATACGATATGTGACTCCCCAGTATTGTCACCGACGGTAGGCAACCCTCTTTACGACGTACTTACGTGCGTGTATGCGTGCGTGTGTGTGTGTACTTAGTATCGGTGCTACTTCGTTTGCGTGACTATAAGGCCCATATTATGCGCAACTCAGCATCGTGGAGGTGGGGGTGGCGGGCTGCTTGATAAATGACCGTCTTCTTACATTCACATGTTCATTCTTTTCCCTAGTCAGTCCGCCCTCTCTGCCCAGCCCAATTCCAATCTTTACTGTTCACAACTCCACTCGCTGCATGCGATCGTATTCCTAGCTACTTCCATCTAATTTATTATCATTATATTTTCCTTCCTTTTCTTCGTTGTCGTCTACCTCTGCTTCTTCTCTTAAGCAGATAAAACTGCTATTAAGTATGTAATTAAATCCGTAAAAAATGCCCTCCAAATAACTAATAGCCGTTACGTTAGGTAAGAACATCCCACTATCTTGAGCAACCGAATGGTTCATTACCCTGTCCACAACAGCCCGCGACTGATTCCTTGCCTGAGCCAGTTGAATACAGTCTACATCCACCCATCCCATACCTTTAAGATCCATTTGAATATTATCCTCTCATCGACACCTAGATATTTCAATATTCTAAGCATGAAACCTGGCTTTTTATTGTAAGAAGCTGTTTGCCACACATCAGATCCTCAATCTGGAGTACCACACCTCATCGGCTGTCCGCGACTGCTTTTCAGTATATTCACTGCCACCTTCAATACCTGCAAGCGGTCTCCAGCACGCACAATGGGGAGGCATCTTGTACAGGGACACACTAGATATGGCCAAAGATAAATTTTCAAAACAGATTCCTTCCTGTGTTCCAGAAAGCCCCCTGCAGCCCCCATGTTCAACCAGATAAATATTTTTCCTCATACTTTCTTTCTTTAGGTATTATTTTAATATTATGCTTCCACCTATGCCGAACTTATTCAAGCAGTGAGTGTTATTCATTTTCTCTAACAAAACTCTCTATACATATCTCAAATCTGACATTGGTGTTACAAGTTCTAATTACCTCATTATATTGGATTAGATACACCAATCACACTTAATAAATACTTAAAATTATGAATTTCCTAATAGCGATGTATTCCAGTCTACTGTTCCTTCCTCCCACTTAACTGTAGTAATAAAACACTGTACAAAATATTTCGGCATAATAAGAATTATTTTCGGAAGACACTGTTTTAGATGCAGCACTCAATATTTAGGTGTTGAAACAGCCATACACTGCAGCCTGTAACTATACAGAGGTAACAAAATTGTAATACAACTTAGGAGATCCTCCACGAAACATATAAAAAAACCGATCTCAGATCCCTGGGGCTTAAGACGTCACGTAATTCTGCAGTGAGCTTCCTCACCTATAATTAGTCTTCTTCCCCAGAGATGAAGGAAGTCCACAGAAATTAGAAAGGACGCGTTGGAATAACTTCCAGACCAATACGCGATAAAAATCACAAATAATATGAGAAATTTTCTACTATGAAAATCAGGTTATTCTGCTTCTGAATTTGGAGGTCATTTCACAATTACATTTCCCAATACAAATTCTTGTTTATTATTATTATTATTTATTATTATTAAACTGAAATCTATGATAAATAAATTATCCAATTCACGTATTTTGACAAATTAATTATATTTACGTATATTTCTATTGACTTTATTTATAAACTTTATTTTAAAGTGAACTGATTTTAATATTTCGTCTTTCTTTACTTATGTACGATCTCTTTGTACCTGTGCTATATTTGTAATCAGCCGATACATTTATAAGTAAATAAATAAATAAATACATAAATTATGACACAGACGGCATCCTACGAGTGTAGGTAGCCTACATATTTAAAATACCTATTATGTACAACATACATACGTTTAACGCTTAATGCTTTTTTTTAACACAGTGTACTGATTTGTGTAAAACCATTTTTATAGAAATTTTACTTTTGCCTACTCAGCATTAGTGATTTGCTTTTTGTAAAATCAAAATCTTCTTGTCTTTGTGAGGTAAGAGGTGAGTCTTTACATATAATAAAGATTAGTTTCTTTCCACAAAGGGGTGAGGATTTGGACAGAGTTGGACATGAACAACTTAAAGTTTTTTTCGGGTAGTGGAATAAAGAGACTGAGAAAAGCTACTACGTGAACCAGTATAAAGAAATTAGAAGCACAGCTTTCCAAATACAAGGCAGAAATATTCATTTGACGACTCTGGCAACACTTCAAGACTGTAGATTGTAGACCGGTAAGCTGATTGCTGAATGGTGAATTTTAGAATATTTCCGTAGTATTCTTAATGTCATATCCCAAAAGTAAACGCAAAGGGATGTAATTTTGGGGATATGATATGGCTATATGAGATTTTCATCATTTATCATAATCTACTAAAGTAAAAGAAAAAATCTTTGGAGCATAGTCAGTGTTCCAGATGGGGATTGGAACCTGATACCTTTCAAATATAATTCCGAAGAATTCCCTATTGAGACAACTTTGAAAACAAGTAAAAGAAAACACAAACGTGAAAGTACTGTTGTGGTGATCAAGTGTTAAAACGTTCATGTACATTTAATTTTACACGTAAATCGTACTAACGTAAGCTAACAACGGAACTACAAGTTAAACTGCTCATTTGTTTGCTGTCTGTGCAATAGTGTGATGTGTTGTGAACTTCAGTAGGTCCTGCACGACAAGAGATTCGGTATGCGGTCAGCATCTGAATAAGCCATGGAATTCAAGCTCCCCTCATTAAAACTATACCAAGTTCCTTCAATTTTTTAACTCAGTCCATTGATTTCGTGCCATTAAAGTTGAAAGCGACAACCACTGGTGTCCACTAACACATCGCGACTAAAGCTTTACGGAATAAGGGGAACGACACTACATAAATACCGCAAAGAGCGGAAATGTACCCGTCACTTTCAAGTAATTTAGGTAGAATGTAGCAGACGGTCTGATTGGTGAAGTTAGTGAAATTTTAAACACGTACGCCATTAACGAAAAAAATTCACTTCCTATTTCATACATAAAACCGTTCCGAATATTCTTCACCAGAGTAACAACTTGCGGTGTATATGACGGTTCCTAGAAATTTACATTCTGATCTCTTCTCACAAAATGGGTAAGTGTATGATGTAATTCATATTGTACGCACAATACGTGCGTATTTTGACAGCTACAAACTCGAACATTACAAAGTTACATTACCAATTTTTGCCAACTAATTTGCACTGTTTATAAAACATCATTACAACGCTCAAGTCGAGAGGGGCGGTATTGGTTGGGCATATAGCAGGACTGGACGATTTATATAAGAATAAAATGAAATACTAGATAATTTAACAAAGCTATATTCTAAGACGTACGATAACTTCGGGGAATAATATTCCCACGAAAGGTGCTAAAATAAGAACTGGGAAGTAGACGCTTACGTTCTGTTGGAGGGTACTGGAATGTATCATACCAGCTTCGGCGAGGAGAACTTGAGAACAAACTTTAGTCAAGTTACTCATAAATCCGATGCTTTGGTTGCAATAATCTTAGAGCTTTAGTACTATACCAGGTAGACGGGTGGAATAAAAAATTGTGTTTTCAATTATGTCTTTTTTAACAACTTGGTTAGTAGTTCAGCCTGTATAGCACCAAATGATGAGTACATGAATACTGGAGGAAACATGGCAGGAGAGGAATGTGCCTAATTTGAAGTAATGTCCGGTTTCCATCTGTAGAACTAATGGAAATAACAAATACATCAGCAGGTTAGTCGGTCTCTAGATCGATAACCGAACCAAGGGCTTGAATAATACGCAGTCGAAAAGCTACCAAGAAATCGATGCTTTACAATAACAGGAATTTTAATAACGTAGTTCGCTGTTTTAATCTGGAATTCAGGTTACCCTACTTAAGTAAAGGGGGTACATTTAAATTACCTCGTTATAAAAAAATTTAAAAATATTAACTCCTCTAATTTATATTATGTATATAGACTTTGTTTGAAATACTAAACTAATAGAAATACGAGTCAACGAAAAACCTAGTTTTAAACAACGTTAAATGTGCTCTCGCGTATATAGTGACATGTTTTCTTGTTTACTCTTTACAAAACAAAACCAAATACGTGCCTAAGAAAGAGAAGTTTCTAGCTCAGGGCTGTTAAATGCTAAATATTCGACAAGACTTTAGTTTAGTGGGATATTGAACAAATAAAGCAGAATCCTGTCAAAATATTTGTTCCACCCGGATATGTATTATAATTACTAGGCGAGGTTAGGTTAGAGAAGTTTGTAGATCAGAGTTATGCAAATACACATACCTCTATTGCATGGCCAAGTTGACAGTAGGTACAGTGTTCTTCAACCGCAGGCCATTAGACGGACAAGCACAGATTTTGTACGCAGAACTTGCTCTAAATTAACAAACGACAGTAACAATTTCGACCTTCCCGGTGACCTCCTCAATGGTGTTAATTGCATTATCTGTAATTAAATTTCGATCTGTTATGTTGGAAATATTTGTACGGACTTTAATGAACTTCCAGTAACTTTATTACTAAACTGACACACGTTACTAAATGGGACGGCATAAAGTAAATGCCCATAAATTGGACGTAATCAATCAGTGTTATATTGAGCTACGCGCGGACCTTGAGTCACGCACTAAAACTTTCTGCAACCTTCTTTCTCCTTATATCTGAAGTGAGATAAGACGTAACAAATTCGTTGTATGTTAATCAAGACGATCAAATTTATTACGTAATTGTTAAAGCTCATGCAATTATTGTAAAATTAATTATAAAAGTTTCATTTTATTTACCGGAAACTTATTAGCATATAAAGAGACTATTTAATGTATCTCATTCAATTTCAGGTCTATGTGTCAATTTGTCCCACAACAGGAATATAAAAGAATAGATTTCAAGGAGTTCGATCAAATAATAATCAACAGTGTTTACAGCCCGCCCCGCCCCCCGCCTGTACACCCAGCT
>Ga0123355_10004932_pt1 | contig 19429 bp, 19 predicted proteins | sample TergutEmb28metaG_3_FD_89872 | JGI IMG/M metagenome (GOLD analysis project Ga0123355, IMG submission 89872) | Embiratermes neotenicus P1 segment gut microbial communities from Petit-Saut dam, French Guiana - Emb289 P1 | ecosystem: Host-associated > Arthropoda: Insects > Digestive system > Gut ... | reverse complement strand
TCACAACATGCTACTTTAACTGTTAATCTTGCACCTGCTGCCCCTACCGTTACCAACCCAACTAACCAATCTGTTCTTGTTGGCGAAGACGCTACCTTTACTGTTGACGTTACCGGCGTGCCTACTCCAACCATCGTTTGGCAACAGTTCATCGGTGGCGAGTGGGTTAACATGCCTGGCGAGAACGCTACTTCGCTTGTTATCGAAGACGCTGAGCTGTCTGACAGCGGCAGAAACTTCCGTGCTAGAGTCGTTAATAGCGTAGGCGATGCTACTTCGCTTCATGCTACTTTAACCGTTAGCCTTGCTTCTACTACCCCACCAACCGTCACCAACCCAGCCGACCAAACTGTCGTTGCAGGTAGCGACGTTACTTTCACCGTGACAGCAACCGGCGACCCAAGCCTAACATTCCAATGGCAAGAATACATTGACGGCGAATGGGTAAACCTCGTTGGAGAAACAAACCCTACTCTAACAATCAGTAACACAACACTTGCCGACGATGGACGCGAATTCCGCGTAGTTGTCACTGACGGCGAAGGCGCTGTCACCTCGGAATCCGCTACACTTACCGTAAACGCTGCGTCTACCGTACCTACAATTACAGGCCCATTCAACCAAACAATTGTCGCCGGGCAAAATGCTACATTCTCCGTTACTGTCACTGGAGTGCTAAATCCTAACTTCCAATGGCAAGAACTCATTGGCACCGTGTGGACTGATTTCACAGGCACAGGAGCAAACACCAACTCAGTAACTATCAGCAATACCACTGTTGCCGCAGACAACGGCAGACAGTTCCGCGTTGTGGTTTACTGGACAGATGCAGACGGCGAAGCATATAGCATCACACCATTTACAGACGACGAAAGTGAAAATTCTATCACTTCACAAATTGCTACGCTTACTGTGAATCCTGCTGGGGGTGGCGTAACGTTTCCAGGTGGTGGAGGTGGTGGAACTACAACTCCACCCATCATCGACCCTCCAGTCATTGACACAGAACCACACAACATCCACCGCTCTTTCGTTGTGGGCTTTGCAGATGGCACAATTCGCCCGCATGACACAGTATCTCGCGCACAAGTAGCAACCATCATGTTCCGCATAATGTCTGACAGCGACCGTGCGTACTACTGGCTACAAACCAACGAATTCTCGGACGTAGACATCAACCAGTGGTTTAACAACGCCATATCTACAGGAGCAAACGCTGGTTTGTTTACCGGTTTCCCTGATGGTACCTTCCGACCAGAACAGGCCATCACACGTGCAGAAATGGCCGCAACAGTTGTGCGTTACATGGGTCTTCCACCAAACAATACTCAACCATTGTTTAACGATATTGCAGGCCATTGGGCTGCTGGTTACATCAACACAGCGGCAGAAAATGGCTGGATAACAGGCTTTGAAGGTATAGGCGGCGCGTTCCGTCCAGACGAAATTTTAACCCGTACACAGGCTATGGCAATCATCAACCGCATGTTATGCCGCATACCATATAACCTGGATAGTCTTCTGCCCGACATGCTAACTTGGGTAGACAATGCAGACCCTACTGCTTGGTACTATCTATACATTCAAGAGGCAACCAATTCCCACTACTACAAACTTGCACCAAACGGTACTAACGAAATTTGGGTGCGTTTAACTGCAGACAAGCGCGATTGGACTGTTCTTGAAAGACCGGATTCTAAACCGGAAGATATATTTAATTAAATAAGCGCATAAAAATCTCCCCCCAGGGCATAAACTTATACAAAACCCTGGAGGGAGATTTTTTTATGGATTATCAAAACCTATACAAAGACATTGCAGAGCGCACAAAAGGTGACATCTACATAGGGGTAGTTGGCCCAGTACGCACAGGTAAATCCACGTTTATTAAACGTTTTATGGACTTGCTTGTTATCCCCAACATAGAAAACGCCTACAGCAAAGAGCGCGCAAAAGACGAGCTGCCACAATCCGCAGCAGGGCGCACAATTATGACCACCGAGCCAAAATTTGTGCCCAACGAAGCCGTGGAAATTTCGATGGACGACGTAGCAACATTTAAAGTGCGCATGATTGATTGCGTGGGTTACCTTATTCCGGGCGCAAACGGCCACTTGGACGAAGACCTGCCTCGCATGGTTTCCACGCCTTGGTCGGAAGAAAAAATGCCATTTGCACAAGCGGCAGAAATGGGCACAAAAAAGGTAATTAATGACCATTCTACCATTGGTGTGGTGGTAACAACCGACGGATCCATCGCAGATATTCCACGGGAAGACTACATAGAAGCAGAGGAACGTGTAATTCGGGAGCTAAAAGACATAAACAAGCCATTTGTAATCATCTTGAACACACAAACTCCATTTTCGCCTGAAACAGAGCGTCTAAAGGGCGAATTAACCGAAAAACACGGCGTACCGGTTGTTGTATTAAACTGTGCGCAGCTTAAAAACGAGGACATTAACTCCGTGATAGAAAGCGTTTTGTACGAGTTCCCAGTACAAGAAATCCGCGTGAACTACCCACGTTGGATAGAAACACTTCCTCTTTCGCATTGGTTGAAACAAAGTTTCATACACTCTGTACGTGACATGGTGAAAGGTGTAGGCAAATTAAGAGATATGCGCAATCACCTTGGTTTGCTAGACGAAAACGAACATATTAAAAAAGCCTTCCTAGAGAAAATTGCGCTTGGGGAAGGCACCGCAAGTGTAGAGCTTGGTGTAGATGATTCGCTATTCTATCGCATACTTAGCGAAACTACAGGCATGGATATTTCCGGCGAGTATCAGCTTATTTCTACAATAAAAGTGCTGGCAGAAGCCAAAAAGGAATTCGACAAAATTAAATTCGCCTTGGAAGAAGTACACCGCAAAGGCTACGGCATAGTAACCCCAGCAACGGACGAAATGCGTCTAGAGCCACCTACGCTTGTTAAACACGGCTCTAAATTCGGCGTAAAAATTAAAGCCAGTGCGCCTAGTTTGCACTTGATAAGGGCAGATATTGAAACCGAGGTAAGCCCGCTAGTAGGATCAGAAGCGCAAAGCGAAGAGTTAATCGACTACATCAACCAAGAAATGAGCGAAGACCCAAGCAAAATTTGGGATTTAAACATGTTCGGCAAGTCTATGCACGAAATGGTGCGTGACGGTTTGCAAAACAAACTCTTCCGTATGCCGGAATCTGCTCAAATGAAATTCCAAGACACGTTGCAGCGCATAATAAACGAAGGCGGCGGCGGTTTAATTTGCATTATTTTGTAACCATAACACCATATCGCCGCTCGCTTGAAACTTCGCCACTTTCCTCAGATGCTATCCTGTAAATATCTCCGGCAGTTAATTCTGTTTTCAGCATTTTTGCGGGCAAGCCGCCGCTATTTAAAATTCTATCTATATCCCTGCCCGTTGTTATCACCGGCAGGGATGCTTTTTTTGTAATTTCGCCAATAAGTGCCGCGGCGTCTCGCCTAAAGCCTAAAATACGAATATACTGTGCGCCTCCTGCGTTGTCATATTCCGCCATGTCTCCAGTGCTAACGCCAAGTATTAACCCAAGTGCCGCCCTTTGTAGCCTTGTATATGTGTACCGCTTGGTTTTTGCAGCATCCAGCAAATCTGTAATGCGTATATATTCCCCGCACATTTTTCTTAAACGATTACCAAGGCCTTCTTCTAAAGCGGCAACTCCCTTTTCGTTTGTGTATAGTTGGTATTTTAGTATATCGCTAAAATCATCCAGGGTAGCAAATGTCTCAATGCCGTCAAGAATATCTTGCACGTTTTTCGGTGCAAAAGCAGAAACATTTTCTCTTTTGATAAGCTGCCTACGAGCCGCCGTGGCGGAAGGGCCACCTGCGGCTCTATGGGTTGTTAAAACTTCCATCGTGCTATTAAACTGCGATAGTGCCTTTACATACTCCATTGCAAGGCAGTTATTTGGTTTGGTAAAAAGCTCTTCTGTTGCATGTGGCATGCAAACTTTAAGCGCGGTGCCCCGTGCCGCAGCAAAAGAAAGCCCTTCACTAAGGCCGTTTTGCAATGTTTCTTTGTATGATGCGGGCTCATTAAATAAAATTTCTGCCGCTTGTTTTATTTCCGCCAAGTTGCCGCTTTCGCTACCAAAGGACAACGCATCTACAACACCGGTTGCTTCGAGCAACTGCACGCTTGCCCGTGCAAAATAATCTGCGCCACTTATCACATACGGTACTGGAATTTCTATCACAACATCTACACCGTTTTGCAACGCCATTTTTGTACGGTGCCATTTGTTGCAAATTGCAGGTTCGCCGCGCTGCACAAAATTGCCGCTCATTACTGCAATAATATTTTTACAACCGGTTAGTTTTTGTGTTTCTACAATATGAGATTTATGCCCGTTGTGAAACGGATTAAATTCAACTATAATTCCTGTAGTGGACATGCTGCACCTCCGTGTTCCATTATACCTTAATCCGGATGTGATGTTATGATAGAATTTTATACAAATAAAAAAACCATTTCTGCAAACGAGGGAGATAGTCTCCTTACTGTGTTGCGGCAAAACGGTTTTTTTATTAACAATCCCTGCGGCGGAGCCGGAACTTGCGGCAAATGTATAGTACATACCCCGCAAGGTGATATTTTATCTTGTGTAACACTTGTAGATTCTAGCCTAACGGAAATTACGGTGCCGGAGGCTGAAAGCAAAGTAAGCATAATTAACACCTACGAAAGATTATCACCCGTTACCTGCACCAGAAATGCAGATAAACCCTATGGAATTGCCATAGATATTGGCACTACCACCATTGCTATGGAACTTTTAAACAACAAAACAGGTGAGCGAATTGCCACGGCATCAGCAGTAAACAGCCAGCGGCAATTTGGCGCAGATGTCATCACACGCATACTAAATGCAACCAAAGGCCATGCAAATGAATTGACCGGCTTGGTTAAAAAAGACATTGCGGACGGGGTTTTGCATATACTAAAAACAAGCGGTGTGGCGGCAAGTGATATTTCCCATGTAGTAATTGCGGGCAACACAACAATGCTGCACCTTTTGCTGGGATACCCTTGCGACAGTTTGGGTGTTGCGCCATTTACGCCCATTTCTTTAAAAATGGAAGAGCGAGAATATTCCGAGCTGTTTGACCGTACCCTAGATTCTAAGGTCATTATCCTGCCTGGCATGTCTACATTTGTTGGAGCGGATATTTCTGCCGGGCTCCTCGCTACCGGCTGGCCAAACATTACAGGCCACAACCTGCTTATAGACTTAGGTACAAACGGCGAAATGGCATTATTTGACGAAAATGGACAGGTGCTTATCACTTCCACTGCGGCAGGCCCCGCACTTGAAGGCGGCAATATTTCGCAGGGCATGCCCAGTGTATCGGGCGCGATAGCAAAAATTAAATATAACGGAACGGCATTTGAATACGAAACAATTAACGACGCCCCACCAATAGGGTTGTGCGGCACAGGCATAATAGGCCTAGGGGCCGAAATTATACGCTATAGGCTGATAGACGAAGTCGGATATATAGAATCTGGTGACGACGAAATTCCAATTACCCCACATATATCCCTAACCCAAAAAGACATAAGGGAGATACAACTTGCAAAATCCGCCATACGTGCAGGGCTTGAGATATTGCTCGAATCGGCAAACATTAAGTATTCCGACCTTAGAAACGTATATTTATGTGGGGGCTTTGGATACAGAATAAACTTACAAAATGCCGCAACACTAGGTATTATTCCAAAGGAGCTAACCAACAAAGTGATAACTGTGGGTAATTCATCTCTTGGCGGCGCGGCTTTGGTTTTATGCTGCATATATGCTCAAGAAGATATTACAAAGTTAACCGACATTGCAAAAGAAATAAACCTTTCTACCCACCCCAAATTTAATGAGCTGTTTATGGAGTATATGACTATGGAATAGGGTGAATTTATGGATGACATTAAAAGCACAATTTTTAACATTACTAAAAGTGTAACAAAAACCTCAGGCGATTTTTTAAAAACCACAAAACTTAGTATGAACCTTTCTACAGCAGAAAATGATTTGAAAAATTTATACTTAGAAACCGGCAAAAAAGTGCACGAGATTTACATGTACGGCGGTACCTTGGGCAAATTTTTTGATGAAAAATTTTTAGAAATAGAAGCCTGCGAGCGCAAAATCACAGAACTGAGAGACCAAATAAATGCGGTAAAGGGTACAAAAAGTTGCCCGAAATGTGGAAAATCGTTAGACCGTGCAGCAGAATTTTGCCAAAAATGCGGCGTTCGTGTAGAATTATCAGCGAGTGTAATGCCGCCAACCGTAGATGTACCAATGCATGAATCGCCTTCACCAAAAACGACAAAACATACGTTCGAGGAAGTGCCGGTGGCACCCACTTTGGATTTTGGCACAGCGGAGCTTGTACAAAAATCCTTACCAAAATGCAAGGTGTGCGGCTCGGAAAACGAAGTTGGCACAAAGTTTTGCCTGTCTTGCGGTAGGCTTATCGATTAAATTTTTATTTAGGGGGCTATTTATGTTGTGCGAAAGATGCAAGCAACATTTTGCCACAGTTAACATTACTCATAATTTAAATGGCGTTAAAACAAAAATAAACATATGCGATATATGCTCATTAGAAATTGCAGTTGTAGAATATGCCCAAAATAACTTTAAGGCCATGTTCGACAAACTGCAAAATATTGTGCAAGAAATAAAGTCCGAAAACTGCAATACATGCGGTTTAACTTTTGAAGCGTTAACAAAAGGGGGAAACTTAGGCTGTGCGCAGTGCTATCAGTCTTTTTCGCATGTACTTAAAAAAATATTGCAGGATACACAGGCCGGAGAAACACACAAAGGAGAAATCCCCTGGCGCACCCACCAAAATTTGATTAAAGAGCGCCGTATAGAAACATTAGAGCATGAAAAGCAAAAAGCGATAGACACCGAAGATTTTGACCTTGCCGCAAAACTTCGCGACCAAATCAGGAGGGAAACTGTTTGAGCACTTCTTCTTGGTACCATGACCCAAACACAAATAATTCCGACATTATCTCTTCCAGAGTACGCCTTGCACGCAATGTGAAAGGCTTTCCCTTTTTGCGCAGCCTCACCCGCAAAGCATCTATGGAACTGGTTAAAAAAGTGCATGACGCCGCAGAAAAATTTAGCGACAGACAATTTTTTCACAAAATAATCCCGCAGGAGTTGGGCGACACTACCCAGCTGCTTTTTTTGGAAAAACATATTCTTAGCCCGAATTTCTTATTAAATCCCCTGCCCCGTGGGCTGCTGGTTAGCGAAGATACAAATATCAGCGTGATGATAAACGAAGAGGACCACATACGTATTCAAGTGATGACGCCAAACAACAAGCTGTTTCAGGCCTGGGACATGGCCGCAGCAATTGACCATTATTTAGAGGCGCATATCGATTTTTCTTTTGACAAGGAACTGGGCTACTTGACAGCCTGCCCAACCAATGTTGGCACGGGGCTTAGAGCGTCTTTAATGATGCACCTACCCTGCTTGGAACAAGATAAATTAATAGATACTCTTCATGCGAATTTACAAAAATATGGCCTTACAATACGTGGGATGTATGGCGAAGGCTCTGCGCCATTTGGCAGCATTTATCAAGTATCTAACCAAGTGACGCTTGGCAAGGACGAGGCCACAATAATTGAATCGCTCGAGCGTATCTCGAGAGATATATCCGAGCTGGAGCAGTGCAGCCGGGATGATTTTGTATCAAAAAGGCGAGAATCTCTGACAGACAGGGTTTATCGTGCTTATGCAATTCTTTCCAACGCGCGATTAATGTGCGTTGCGGAAGCCATGCGGCATATTTCCGATATCAGAATTGGGTTTAACACAAATCTTTTGGATATGCCAAGGCCGGAGAAACCACTGTATCAAATAATGATGGAAATAGGCCCTGGCCACTTGCACCGCACCGCGGGTAAAGTTTTAAGCGATAAAGACACAGATATTAAACGCGCAAACTACTTGCGAAATATATTTGGAGGTAACTTATGAACGGACCACTAACAGAAAAGGCAAGACTTGCCATAAAAAATGCGGAAAACAAAGCCAAAGAAATGGGCTCTTCTTTTGTAGGTACAGAGCATTTACTTTTGGGGCTTGCATTGGTAAGAGACGGCATTGCCGCAAAAATTTTAGAGAGCCAAAAGATTACCGCTACTGATATAGAGCATCAAATACTAGCCAACCTGGCACAAGGGCACCCGCCCGTTGCACTGGCAGGTGCTATGGATTTCACCCCACGCACAAAGCGCATTTTTGAAATAAGCCAGCAAGAGGCCTTGCGCATGAAAATGAACTACATTGGCACCGAGCATATGCTTATTGCGCTTTTGCGCGAGCCGGAATCATACGCATACAATATCTTGCTTGCGCTTGGTTTGAATGTACCCAAGGTATTTGCAGACATTATGCAAATGCTTGGCGAAAATGCACCGCAACAGCCCATGCAACCATTCAACCCATTTTTCCCACAGATGCAACAGCCGCAACCTCAAAATTCAAAAACCAATACACCGTTTTTGGATAACTTCAGTCACGACTTTACCAAGCGGGCACGTGAAAAAACCTTCGACCCCGTTGTAGGACGCGCAAAAGAAACCGAGCGCGTTATTCAAATACTAAGCCGCCGCACAAAAAATAACCCATGCCTTGTGGGCGACCCGGGCGTGGGCAAAACCGCAATAGCAGAAGGTTTGGCGCAACGCATTGTTGGCGGAGATGTACCGGAGCCTATTAAAAACAAGCGCGTTGTCGCCCTAGACCTTGCAGGCATGGTAGCGGGAACAAAATACCGCGGCGAGTTTGAAGAGCGCATTAAAAAAGTGATAGAAGAAGTGAAGGGCAACCCGAACATAATCCTGTTTATTGACGAAATGCATACCCTCATTGGCGCGGGCGGCGCAGAGGGTTCGCTTGATGCTGCCAACATACTAAAACCGGCCCTATCACGCGGAGAAATGCAGGTTATTGGCGCCACCACACTTAACGAGTACCGCAAACATGTAGAAAAAGACGCCGCACTGGAGCGCCGTTTTCAGCCCGTAATGGTGGACGAGCCCACGGAAGAAGAAGCAATAGAAATTTTGCGCGGCATACGCGATAAATACGAGGCACATCACAAAGTGCAAATTACGGACGACGCAATTACAGCGGCCGTCATGCTTTCTGCGCGTTATATTGCCGACCGCTTTTTGCCGGATAAAGCAATAGACCTATTGGATGAAACAGCCTCCCGCGTGCGTTTGCGTTCCTACACCGCGCCGCCTAACTTAAAAAAATTAAGCGAGCAAATCGATTCGTTAGAAGTGGAAAAAGAGGCGGCAATCAAGGTTGAATAATTTGAAAAGGCAAAAATGCTAAAAGACCGCCAAAATGCATTAAAGGAGCAACTAGACGACGAAGAAAAACGTTGGAAAGACGCACACACAAAATCTCATCACGTGGTTAACGAAGATGAAATTGCGGCGGTGCTCTCCAGCACTACAGGCATACCCGTCACCCGCTTGCAGCAAGAAGAAAGAGCGCGCCTTTTGGAAATGGAAAGCATTATACACAAGCGCGTTATTGGACAAGAGCCGGCTGTTGCGGCCGTTTCTAAAGCAATACGCCGTAGCCGTGTTGGGTTGAAGAACCCTAACCGCCCTATTGGTTCATTTTTATTCTTAGGCCCTACGGGTGTGGGCAAAACGCATTTATGCCGCAGTTTGGCTGAAATTTTATTTGGTGATGAAAATGCCGTTATACGTGTAGATATGTCTGAATTTATGGAGAAGCACAACGTTTCCCGCCTGGTAGGCTCGCCTCCGGGGTACATTGGTTACGATGAAGGCGGCGAGTTAAGCGAACGCGTACGCCGCAAGCCCTACTCTGTTGTGCTGTTTGACGAAATTGAAAAAGCGCACCCGGATGTATTTAATATTCTACTGCAAGTGCTGGACGACGGGCATATTACCGACAGCCAAGGCCGCAAAATTAACTTTAAAAACACGGTTATAATTATGACCAGCAATTTGGGCGCGCGCAGCATCATCAACCCCAAAAAGCTGGGCTTTGCGCAGGAAGAAAACAAAGAGCGCGACTACGAGGACATGAAGAAGCTGGTGATGGACGAGGTGAAAAAACTCTTCCGCCCGGAATTTATTAACCGCTTGGACGATACAATCGTTTTCCATCCGCTAACAAACGAAGACATTAAAAAAATTGCCCGTTTAATGCTGGACGAAACTGCATCCCGCATTAAGGGCAATATGGACATTGAGCTGGAATATACAGACGCACTTTTGGAGCATATTTCTACAGAGGGATATGACCAAATGTACGGCGCAAGGCCGTTGCGCCGCGCGATACAAAATAAAATTGAGGATGAACTTGCGGATGCTATTTTGCAAGGGCAGTTCCACGAGGGTAGCAAGGTTGTAGTAGATTATAACGGTGAAAAAATATTATTCGTTCCGTAAACGAATCTGTAAACTCTCTTCCATTGCTTTCTCGTATTTCTCCAACGCGGCAGTAAATGCGGCCAATTCATTCTCAGTAAATGTACTCCATGCATGTTCATCAGCCGCCTGAAAAGGCATTAATACAGATTCTGCATACACCTTACCACTTTCGGTAAGGTGTATTTTTTTGTTACGGCGGTCTTTAGCCTCTTTTAATTCTACATACCCCTGTTCCCAAAATGTTTTGATGGTAAGATTCACAAGTTGTTTAGGTAGCATAAGTTTTTCACATATTTCTTTTTGAGTGTATAGTTCCTTTTCGTCGACCAGCATATCCAAAACAAGAATAGTTGTTAAACTTACGCCCGCATTTTTTGCATATTGACTAAACACATTATCTAAGCGATACCAAACCTGTTTAAACCGAGCACGCACGTCATGCATAACCATACCTCTTTCCCATTTTAATTAAAACGAACACTGTGAGGAAAATCTGCAAAAACTCTGCCGCAGGCACAGCCGCCCACACGCCATTTAAGCCGAATGCGCCAGACAAGGTAAAAAGCATAATCACGTAGAAGATAAATCCGTTGAAAAGTGAAAGCACCGACGATACAACACCGTTGTTTAGTGCGGTAAAAAACATAGTGCAAAACCCGTTGAAACCCATAAGCAAAAATGCCGCTACGATAAATAAATACCCGTTGCGCACCATTTCATGTATTGGCGAGTAAGTTGGCACGCTGTATACCCACAAAAGCGCATCAACTGATATAAATGCCAACACAACGGCTATAACTGCCAAGAGCCCAATCAGGCGCAGGCTATTGCGGAAGGCGCGGCGCAAATAAACCTTATCGCCTTTGCCGAAGTTGTAGCTGACAATAGGTGCAACCCCTGATGAATACCCAAAAAACAGAGAACCGAAAATGCCCATACCAGCCCACATTATAGCGGAAGAAGCTACGGCCATACCAGTTTGGTCAATATCCATAAGCACGTTGTTCATCAAAACCGCAGTAATGCTGGCGGATAGCATGCCAATCATTTCCGATGCACCATTAATAACCGAACGCCCAAGCGCACGAATATCCCATTTAGGGCGCACAAAATACAAGTTGCCGCTACGTGCAAAGCTAAAGTACACCAATCCCACTATCATGGGAATAGTCATCCCTATACCGGTTGCCAATGCTGCCCCGCTTAAACCCAAGCCCATTATATAAATAAATACATAGTTTAACCCGGCACTAAGCGCACCGCTTACAAGCGACATAACTGCACTGTAATGCGCTTTCCCAGCGGTAATAAGAAACTGCTGAAACACCATGCCCAGTACCGCCGCAGGCAGGAAGAAAATAAGTGGTTGCATATATTCTAACGCCATAGGGCGCATAAATTCATTTACGCCAAGTATCCCCATAACAAAATCCGGCGCAAGAAAACCCACAAGTACAACAACAAGTGATGCAATAAATGCAACAATCGTTATCATGCTGAAATTTTCGCGCCCTTCGCGCTCTTTGCCTTCACCTATTTTTTTGGCAATCATTGCATTGCCGCCCACGCCCAGCATAAAACCAATTGCCATAACAAAAGACATAAACGGCCATATAAGCCCTACTGCGCTTAATGCGAAGGGGTCGATAAGGCGTGATACAAATATACCATCTACTATGCCGAAGGTGCTCATAATAATCATGGATAGTATTGTTGGGAATGTAAACCGTAGTAGGTTTACCTTTGTGGGCTTTTTGGCTATAAGCTCCGACGATTTGTTTTGTGAAGTGGAATTTTCCATTGTTAAAACCTCGCGTAGTCGTATTTTTTAATAGTAATTATTTTTGACTATTATAAATTATGACTGTTGAAATGTCAAATAAAAAAATCCCTCACAGTTTATTGTGAGGGATTTGGTCTAAAACAAATCGGAATGCGTTCCTGTTCGGGTTAAATACAAAAATAGTGTATCTTCTTTTTTCCTATAAACCAGTAACCAATCGGGAGTTATGTGACACTCTCGACAATCTTTATAATTGCCCTTCAACGGGTGGTCGAGATATTTTTCGGGCAGCGGTTCACCTTTTGCTAAAAGGGCAATAACCTCTGTTAGCAATGTAATGTTATACCCTCGTTTTTGTACTCGCTTTAAGTCTTTTTGAAATTTTGACGTCGGTTTGATTGCGTACATCAGGCAAGCAACTCCTTCATCATTTCGTGAACATCTGTGTATGATTTGCCAAGTGATGGATTCTCTATCATAGCTTCGACTTCCTCTATTGCGGCCATCGTTTCTGTGTTTGGAATGTTTTTTGCTATTTCAAAAGGTATTCCCTGCCGCCGTATAACGGCCTTAGCAAAAACGGTAAACGCCGCGGTCATAGTTAAGCCTAGGTCGTTGCAAAGTCGGTCAAAATCATGTTTTAGGTTTTCGTCCATACGGATGTTAATGCTTGTTTGCGCCATATATAGTTCTTCCTTTCTGAATTCTTAGCATTAACATTATAACGGCAATGTATTTACAACGCAAACAAATTTGCACACAAATCATCTGACAATTGAAAAGCGGTATTTATTTATAGTTTTGTCACTCCAAACTTGTACTTCCACATAAGAAGGTTGTGCAAAAATTGGTTTGTCCCAACTATCCTGTGGCATACCATACTTCTTAATTATCTTTAATATTTCCTCATATGTGTACACAGTACCTCGATATTCTAAGCCATCTGTTACTTTAGAGCTAAATGTTGGAAATGCGTCTCCGTATGTGAACGATAATGTCTGTAAATCAAAATCTTCTATCGGGACTTTAATAAACTCTGCTTGCTCGTACCAAGTGACAAGCCATGGACATTCGCCAACGACAAAATAATGTGGTGTTTCTTTTTCTGGTTTTCCACCTTTCTCGATGAACCGTTTATAAATGATTTTTTCAAGTTCGCGTCTGCGCGATAAATATCCGCCATTCCTTTGCGCTGCAAATGTTTTATTATCGGAAATCAGTTTACTTAGTATTGCGGTAGCTTCATCTGGTGGCAAAGCTGACAAACTTAAAAAAGGACCTTTGCTTTTTTCAAAATAGTGATATAAATACATTTTGACCTCCAAGAATTTGGTATCAATTTATTTAAAGAACAAAAAAATCTGCCTCGCTAAAAAATGCAAGACAGATTTCTTCCTTATTTAAACGCCGCCAACAAAGTCTTAAACGTAGGCTTAGTACCATACATAAGCGTACCCATCCTATAAATCTTAGCACCCATCCAAGCAATTATCGATATGGTAGCAACTTGCGCCACCAGCGAAACCGCAATTTCCCAAACAGCTGCCGTGCCCATACAAATACGGGCAAACATCAAAAACGGTGACAACAACGGCACGTGGCTTAGCACTGTTACCCACCCTGCCCCGGGGTTGTTAAGCGCAATCATGGTAGCAAAGAACCCGGCCACAAGCAGCAATTGCGGCAGCTGCCCAACACTCGTTGCATCTTCCATACGGCTTACGGTAGATGCAAGTGCCGCATATATATACGCGTACATTACAAAACCAAGCAGGAAGAATACAATCAAAAATACAAGCAACATTGGGTTCAAATTAACCGTAAATACATCCATGCCCTCTGTAAGCAACGGCGTAACCTGCATGCTTACAATTACCGCGCCCACCATAGATAGAATTTGCACTAAAATTGCCGCACCAACGCCAATAACTTTGCCATTTAACATGATGCTGGGCTTGCAACTGGTAACAAGCAATTCCATTGTTTTTGTACTTTTTTCGCGCACTACTGTTACCAGCAAATGTGCGCCACCCATTAAAAGCCCCATGTAAAGTACAATACTCATTACATATGCATAAATAAAGTTTTCAAAAAAGGTTTCTGCCGCATCTTCACCCAAGTCGTCGCCAACGCCTATGTTTAATACAAGGCTGTTGGGCATGTAGTTTAATATGCCTTCTACTTGCACAAAGTCTACGCCCAAGTCGTGAAAACCTTCTACCATACGGCGGTGGCGCAACAAGTTTGCACCTTGGTGCTGCAAGGTTGTAACGCCAAGCCCCATTGCAGTTACATGTATGATAAAACCATCCTCGTTTATTTCCAACACATTAGTGCTATCGCCGCTGTGCACAGACTGTACAGCATCTTCTAAATTACTGAAAAAGCGGGCTTCTTGGCCTACAAATGCTTCTACCGTGGTTTCATCAAACCAGCTGGTGTGGTCTACCACAGCTATTGTGCTTGTACCCCCTACCCCGTCAAACATTGCAAAAATTGCCGGTGCGGCAGGGCCAACAAGCGCAACAAGCACCAAAATGGCAGTCATTATAATAAACGCTTTGTTTTTTGCAAAAGCGGCAAATTCAAAACGTACAACGCTCCATAATTGTTTCATGATTAGTCACCTGCCCTTTCTACAAATATTTCTTCCAATGTAGGTTCTACAACACGTGCAGAGTCCACTCCAAGGGATGCAATTATTTGAAGTAGTTGGTTTTTGTCGCTTGCATCTCTTAGTTTTACTTTTATTTCTTCGCCCACAAGCTCTGCACTGTTTACAATACCACCCCAGCTTGCAGACGCTCTTTGGATAAACGCATTTGCATCACCTTCGGGCACAATACCAATGTTGCAGCGTGGGTAGCCGCGTTTTATCTCCTTTATCCTGCCATCTACAGCAACTACACCTTTGTTGATGATGCACACATGCTCGCAAAACTGCTCTACATACGACATTTCGTGGCTGGAGAACATAACAAGTTTGCCCATGTGCACCTGCTCGGTTACTAAGTTGCGCAACATAGATGCGTTAACAGGGTCAAGGCCGGAAAACGGCTCGTCTAAGATAACAATTTCAGGGTCATGCAATACGGCTATTGCCAACTGGATTTTTTGCTGATTGCCTTTAGACAGCGTCTCGAGTTTTTTATCCCAATACTCCATAGCATCCAGCTTTTCTAAGAGTGCTTGCGCACTCTTTTTTGCTGCCAAGCGATCCATACCACGCAATTCCGCTATATAAATCATTTGCTCGCCCACTTTGGTTTGTGGGTACAAACCGCGTTCTTCGGGCAGGTAACCCATACGTACTTTTTTGCGGTCAATCGGTTTGCCATCTAAGAAAATTTCCCCACTATCCGCACGGAAAATATCTGTGAGAATGCGGATACTGGTGGTCTTGCCAGCACCATTGCGCCCTAAGTAACCAAAAGCTTCGCCGCTGGTAACGGTAAAACTTATGTCTTTTAAAACTTGTTTCGAGCCAAAACTCTTGCAAATTTTTTCTACTCTTAGTTCCATTTGTTTATTCCTTTCGTATTAAAATCGACACAAAATACATAATAACATAAATATATACGGCAAATATAAAGAAAACAATCCATATGCTCGTATCGTGTAAAAAACTATTTTTTGCATCAACAACTTTTCTGACAAAAAACTACTTACACCTAAACTTATACTGTCTTTGGTGATGCTTATGACCCTGTATGCCGATATGCTTTTTCTGGTTAACTTCATTATGAATACATTTGTGCTGTGGGTTGTTGCAAAAGTAACCCACAATAAACGTAAGTTCCGCTGGCTTTTACTTGGTGCGGGAGTAATGTCTGCGCTGTATACAATCCTTGTTGCGTTTATGTTTGTGGGATATGTGCTTCTTGCATCTGTACTTATTTTGGCGGTAGGGCTCTTTATTGCCTTTGGGCGAGTGAGGCCGATTGTTTTCTTTAAGCTGTTTCTTATTACCTACGGCATAACATTTGTGGTTGGTGGTGCAGGTATGGCCTTGTTTTATCTTACCGACCTACCCCACGCCGTACACGTTTTATACTCCAACCGGTCTGACTTTTTTAGGGCAATATCTTGGCAATTGGTACTTGGCGGTGCGACAGTAAGCTACGCGTTAATAAGGCTTGGACTAAAATTTATGGAATACAGTACACTAAAGCGGCAATTGGTATGCGCCGTTCAAATACATTTAGGTACACAGCAAGCCAATTTTGACGCATTGGTAGATACAGGCCACAGCTTAAAAGACCCGTTAAACCAAAACTCAGTAATAATTGCAGAGTTCGAGCAAGTAAAAGAAATTCTGCCGGACGGGCTAAAAGTTCTTTTTTACGAAAAAAAAGAAGATATTCTCACAGAGCTTATTACATCCGATGAAAACACCTTCTATAAACGAATACGCATGATTCCATTCACAAGCCTTGGCAAAGCAAACGGCATGTTAATAGGCTTTAGACCCGACGCCGTAAAAATAGAAGACAAAAACCCAAAAGATATTGTAGTAGGCATATACAACGACAAATTGTGCAAAAAAGGGCGTTATCAAGGGCTACTTAGCCCGGAAATAATTTCATGAGAAAAATGTTGCAAATCTATTTAGGAGGAAATATAAGATGCTAAACCAGCTATACAACAAAGTAAAAGACATGATTTTGGGCGCACTAGCCCTAACCAAAGACAACAGCATATATTACATAGGCGGCAGTGACTCTTTGCCTGCGCCAATGGATACGGAAGAAGAAGCATCTGTACTGGCGCAACTGGGCATAGGGGACGACTCTAACATCAAAGCAATTTTAATAGAGCGCAACCTTCGCCTGGTTGTTTACATCGCCCGCAAGTTCGAGAACACGGGCATAAACGTAGAAGACCTTATTTCCATCGGCACAATTGGGCTTATCAAAGCCGTAAACACATTTAGCACAGACCGCAAAATTAAACTAGCCACCTACGCCAGCCGCTGCATAGAAAACGAAATTCTTATGTTCCTGCGGCGCAACACTCGCACCAAAGGCGAAGTGTCTATTGACGAGCCTCTAAACGTAGACTGGGAAGGCAACGAACTTTTGCTCTCGGACATTTTGGGTACCGAAAATGATATCATATCCAAGGACTTGGACGAAGAAATTGATAGAGACTTACTAAACAATGCCATAAGCAAATTAAACCCGCGCGAACGGCAAATAATTGAACTCCGCTTTGGCCTTTTGACCGACGGCGAAGAAAAAACCCAAAAGGAAGTTGCGGATATGCTTGGCATATCGCAATCCTACATTTCGCGCTTGGAGAAAAAAATAATAAGCCGCTTGAAAAAGGAAATAAATCGTATGGTGGTGAGTTGATTTTTTTTATGATAATATACTCTAGAGGTGCATTATCAGATGAATATCTTTGACATTATAGGGCCGATAATGATTGGCCCATCGAGTTCGCATACTGCCGGTGCTGTACGCATAGGGCGCGTGGCACGCAAAATTCTTGGAGAAGAGCCGAAACAAGCCGATATTGGGCTTTGCGGCTCTTTTGCCATGACTTACAAGGGGCACGGCACAGACAAGGCGCTTATTGCAGGCATCCTAGGCATGAAACCCGACGACGAACGCATTCCAAACAGTTTGCAAATTGCTGAAGAGACCGGGCTTGATTACAAATTTTCGCATGTAAAAATACAAGGTGCACACCCAAACACTGCAATAATAAACCTAGTAGGCAAAAACGGAGAAACATGCTCCATCGAGGGTGTTTCCGTTGGCGGTGGCAATATTCAAATTACTAAGTTAAATGGTATGACTGCCGCGTTTACAGGCACACAAGCTACTTTAATTGTCGCCCATCACGACCGTAGCGGTACCATTGCCTTAGTGACGGACAAGCTGGCACAGTTTAATGTGAATATAGGTAGCTTTCATCTGTCGCGCCCTAAGAAAAACGAACTTGCTATAATGACCATTGAGTTGGATTCGCCTATAGAAAAGGCCGTTGTTAACGAGCTTAGAGGCTTGAAAAATATCGTAAGTGTCGTTTATATGCAACCGCATTAATGCCAATAGTAAAAATTTATGACCATTTTGTCGTTTTGGTTGGAACCGCTCCAGCCCGCTTGGTAAGCGGATGTACACGGTTTTAACAAATGACAAAACTGTACCTGGAGGGAAGATTAGTGCTAAATTATCGTTCTGTTGCAGAGTTAGTTAAAAAAGCCGACGAAAAGGGCATTTCTATAAGCCGTTTAGTTTTAACAGACCAAGCCATGCAAATGGAAACTACCGAAAAGCAAATTCTTTCTCGCATGGCAGAAAGCCTAACCGTAATGAAACATAGCGCAGAAAAAGGCTTAGAACCCGGTCTAAAATCCGTAAGCGGGCTAACCGGCGGGGATGGTTTTAAAGCGTATAAATACGCAAAACAAGGCAATACACTGGGCGGCAATTTTTGCGCACACGCAACTGCATTGGCGGTAGGCATTCAAGAATATAACGCCGCAATGGGCAAAATAGTCGCTACACCAACAGCGGGCTCTTGCGGTATTTTGCCCGCCGGCGTTTTAACTATGATGGAACAAAAAAACATAACGGAAGATGCCGCAATAATGGCATTAATAACTGCTGGAGCAATTGGCATGGTTATTGCAAATATGGCCAGCGTATCCGGCGCACAAGGCGGTTGCCAAGCAGAATGCGGCTCCGCCGCCGCCATGACTGCCGCCGCATTGGTGGAGTTATCCGGCGGCACAAACAAAATGGCTGCACATGCGGCTGCCATTGCATTACAAAACTTAATGGGGCTTGTTTGCGATCCTGTAGCCGGGCTGGTGGAAGTGCCATGCATACTACGCAACGGCGGCAGCATAGCAATTGCTATAAACTCAGCAGATTTGGCCTTAGCCGGCGTAGAAAGCATAATTCCAATAGACGAAGTAATACTTGCAATGAACGAAGTAGGAAACGCCATGCCGGAAAGTTTGCGAGAGACGTCACAGGGCGGGCTTGCGGCAACTCCCACGGGTAAGGCTATTTATGAAAGAATATTTGGAAAATAACGATCTGTTGAGCTACAATAGATAGGTAACAAAAAAAGAAAGGAATCTAAGCCGAAGTGATAAAATGGAATCACCACAAGACCATTGTCACAAGGAGAAGAAACC
>Ga0123355_10004931_pt1 | contig 19429 bp, 8 predicted proteins | sample TergutEmb28metaG_3_FD_89872 | JGI IMG/M metagenome (GOLD analysis project Ga0123355, IMG submission 89872) | Embiratermes neotenicus P1 segment gut microbial communities from Petit-Saut dam, French Guiana - Emb289 P1 | ecosystem: Host-associated > Arthropoda: Insects > Digestive system > Gut ... | reverse complement strand
TATCATTCGGTGCAGAATCTTTTGTCTTCCAGGTTGCTATCCAAAAATTTAAAGATCAAGATATATAGAACTATAATTTTGCCTATTGTTTTGTATGGGTGTGAAACTTGGTCGTTGACATTGCGGAAGGAAAGGAAGATGAGGGTGTTTTTTCGAATATGGTGTTGAGGAGAATATTTGGACCTAGGAGGGACGAGGTACCGGGAGAATGGAGGAGATTGCATAATGAGGAGCTAAATGATTTCTAATCCTCACCCAATATTGTGCGGGTGATAAAATCGAGAAAAATGAGATGGGGTGGGCATGTGGCGCGTATGGGTGAGGAGAGCTGGGTGTGTAGGGTGTTGGTGGGAACACCAGAGGGAAAGAGACCACTGGTGAAACCTAGGCGTAGATGGGTGGATAATATTAGGATGGATCTCCAGGAGGTGGGATGTGGGTGTATGGACTAGATTGGGCTGGCCCAGGATAGCGACAGGTGGCGGACGCTTGTGAGTGTGGTAATGAACTTTCGGGTTCCGCGAAATGTGTGGAATTTCTTGACTAGCTGCTTCTCAAGAAGGACTCTGGACCATGGAGTAAGTAAGTAAGTATTATATATCCTACTGATATTCCTCTGGGCCCATCAAGTCCCCTGTTCAATTGAAACAGGGGTTATTTCCCGGGAGTAAAGCGGCCGTGTCCTAATGTTGACCACCAACCTACTTCCAGCGCCTAGATTAAGTATTCGTGGAGCTATTATTCTACTCTTTCAAACGCCCTCAGTGTGTGCACAGTGAGAAATTTCCGATCATTGTTAAGGAAGTTAACAGGTGAATGTGATGGATGTAAACATCCATCGAAGCAAGTGGTGTCATAAAATAAGACGAAATTTTTTATTACGGAATGAATAAAATTGTCTGCCAAAAGGCATAACGTATATACTAAGAAAATGTATTGTAAAAAAGTTTCATAAGCTAAGGCAAAGAAGCAATGTGCCAGGTCTTAATACTTAGGTAAAGGCCTGGACTGCTAACTGGCTAGGCAAACAACTTGTGACAAACGAAATATCAACTAATTTCCTAAGTAGCAAATGAAATACCTAGATCCTAGGGAGAATTGGAAGTACTTAAATGGAATAAAATTTTCCCTTATTAAGAAATGAAATTTTGATGTGGAAAGATGGGAAGGGTAAAGAGCTGCAGAAAAAAGTAAGCAGATATCTGCAGAGAGAGTAGACAAATGTTCTGTTACGGCAATCAATAAAACTATAAGGCAGAGGCTGAGTTGTAGAAAGAAAACGGCATTCGATAGGAAACAGATGTGAAGTGTGACGTACAGCTGTGAACCGCTCGAAGGCGAGACATAACGAAAACCTTGTAAAATTAACAATGGCACATGAAGGAACAGAAAGATGGAAAATGTAGTTTAAGGTATGTGAATACTCGGGTTTTTAGGGAAACCAGTATAACCCTCTAAACGCCGAGTTAAATCCCATTTGCCATTTGCTGGCATTATTAGGAGCTCGCCATATTTTCCACGTTATCGGGTTAAGGGTTAAATCGTCTTATTACATGCATATGAATTTGGAACAAGAAAGTGATTGTTAAAATTTGGCGAAGGCGTCCAAAACTTCAAGAGATTACGTGAGCTAGAACGAGAGTCTTGTTTGCACTCATGTAGTCCACTACGACCTGAACTCTCCCTCTTTCATTGCCCTTCAATTTGCACTTTATATCGTTCTAGTAAAACAATAAATAAACTAGCGATAATTTTGTAATAGGAACTTCTGTTGTGTGTATAAGCCGGCAACTCAATTTACCCCAACATTACTGTTACATCGTTACTTGACTAAGTGTGGAGGGAAGTTTCACCAAGCTGCAGAAACGAAAGCACCGCTCCGATCCAAGTCGCGGGGGTTTAGAACCACTGGTCCTACGGTAGAACAATACCAATGCGTACACACTCAAGTATTCTTACAAAAACAATTGAATAAGAAAAAATTATTACGATAAAGAAAGTTTATTGATACCCTTATTTTTCTAAGAAAGATAAACCATTAATGGACACTGTCGGATCTATAACATGCAATCAATTTGGTAACAATTTATGGTATCTTCGTCCAAAATCACCAAAGAACATGATAATATTACTGCTGCTATTGTGCACATTTATTATTGTGAAATAAAGAGTTATAAACCTGCTTACACAACTTGAACAGTTTCGTTGTTCTTATCTTACTGCCCCATAATCACCCATCAACGCTTACCTCCATAAGATTACATGGCAACGTTAAGCAATAAACTTAAAGCCTTTCATGAAAATATTGCTGTAATATAAAAGGCAAAGCAGTCCCATTACAGACCTGGAGTGGCCCACAGGGTTCCAGGAAGTTAAGGTTCCCAAATATCATGACAACGGCAGAGGGTGGTGGTAAGGTTGTCAGCCTTACACACCGGTCGCCTTTACCCCCAGGAAATGTTCCTGGTACTCATTTCTGTTAGAGGCTGAGTCTACCACATGGAAATATTGCGATCGGAATGTCAATGAAAAATTCCAATAACAACAGCTGGAATCGAACCAGCGACGTTTCGATTTGTAGCACAGCACCTTAACCACTGTGCTACCGCGGTGTCCATTGCTTTAATGTACATATACATAAATATATATGTATATATATAAGGTAAAGTGATCTCTTTACAGGCCTGGTGTGGCCCAGAGGGTGGGTAGAAGTATAGCTTTACTATTCCTCGACCGCAGTACTAGAAGGGGGTAAGTGGTCAGCAGCACGCCCCGACCGCACTTTACCCCCGGGAAATACCCGGTATCCATTTTACAGGAGGCTGGGTGGGTCCCAGGGTCCGTCTGGACGATTGCGGAAAATCTCGTCCCCACCGGCATTCGATTCCCGATCGTCCAGCCCGTAGTCAGTCGCTATATCGACTGAGCTACCCGGCCCACAATATATATATATATATGTGTGTGTGTGTGTGTGTGTGCGTGTGTGTGTGTGTTAGAATAAAGAAACCCGCATAAATTTACTTCCAGATAAATCAAAGTCGCTGAAAATTTAGAATGTCTACTTGTCACAAGATCTACTTCGACACGTGCGCTTCAGTATCAGCAATGTCTAGATATGTTGTTCACATAGATGTATTGTGAAGTACCGATATTGCAATGTCGTCTGTATTATGTGCCTTACATTGGGATTACAAAATTACTTGCGTCATGTTCAAGACCATAAAACAGAGTGACAAGTTATTAGGATTCACATTTGCGTTCTCGTCGACTCGTGGATAATTACTTCCAGTGCCTACACCTCTTCAGCGTTCTTTCATGTTCCGGTTTGTTGTTCACTATTGCAGAGGTCGCTACATATTTGGCACACCACAAAACTAGACGGTTTTCAAAATGTAAAACCCAGATGAATTGTTACTGAGTGACTGTATTAGAAAAACTTATAAAGCTTTGTCTAGGACAAACAGTGAGAAACAACTGAAGAATAAAAAACCAACTAGAGGCCACTTATTATTTTATTGTACTTCTTACAGGCTCAACATGATTCGGGAACTACTATGCCCATCACCAGAAGCTCGCGACTGTGATGTTGATTACCACATTGGTCGTTTCGTTCTTGGTTTGCTGTATGTTGGAGGTTAGGTACGGTTAGGCTGGAGTAGTGTCTGGGCTGCAGGCTAAAACACGTGCTTTAGCCTGCAAATAATGTGCAATCATAAGAAGAGGGAACATTAAATTTGTCAAAGCAAACATAAACAGTTCAACTGCACATTTCAGTATGTTAAATTGCAATACGGGTCTTGAATATATATTATTAAATGATACAAGATTTAGAAGTTATAATTTTATCTTTGGTAAGAATCAGAAATTTGACTGTTCCTAATAATGCAAATCTGTGTACTGCAACCACGAACTGAACTCATTCTATGTTATCTGCATACTGCAATACGTGTATTTTTACCAGCATGTCGGCATTGAAACACACACACACACACACACACACACACACACACGAATAGCGCTACCGTAGGGAAAACTGGGGACTGCAGGGACTTATGTACAAAATAAAGCCTGCCGAAAATAATGGCGCCAGTGTTTCTGGTGGTTTCCAAATATTGCATTCGACAACCGCACAAGTCACATAAATAAGGCTGCAGAAAAAATAAAAAGACAATAACTGCCATCTAGGGTATTGGATTTTCATAATTCCCCGCTGTTGCTGCTGTGTATGTGTGTGTGTGGGCTGGGGGGGGGGTGGGGGTTGTGGGTGCCCTCCCCCCGCAACACGGCTCGAAGTATCGACTTTCAGCCCCAACTCTTCTCTTCGTCACATATTTCCACTATCTGCTGCCCACCAGACTCTTCAAAATCCCTTAGTTTGTTCAAGTCCTTTATCTTCAGTAGTTTTCGATGACGTAGCAGGAAACGCCCTTTTTACTGGAAAATAACGTGATTTAGAAATTTCTTAACACATAATTTCAATGAATTTGCAAATTATAAAGGACTACCGCACTTGCGAAATTCCAACTAAACGACTGTCGGAATATGGAATGCAAAAAATTTTGTGTTGAGTTTAAATCGATTACAAACACCTTTCCTATGAAGTAAATACGTATATAAAAACCGTATAACATGCTTAAAGATAAATTTTCAACAGTACCTACATAAAACGGAACGTTAAGACTGATAGAAGCCTTATAACAATGGAGGTCAGAAATGCAGTAACTTGATCATAGTGTGACTCACGAAATTTATAATCACATATACAACAATTTCAGGGTCCAAACATCTCCAGGAAGTATGCTGGAGAAGGGAGACATGGATTGGATTAATCTGACTCAGAACAGGGAGAGGTGGAATGTTCTTGTAAACTCGACAATGGAACTTCGGTTGCCATAAAATACAAGGAATTTCGTGACTAGCTGAGAATCTGTTAGGTTCCCAAAAAGGATTCTGCTTCTTGCAGTAAGTCAGGATCCTAACGTTTTCTAGGCTGCGTTTCTATCTGCATATTTGCGTTGTTTCTGCAAGTTATTGTTAATGTTAATCGAAAGCCGTCAGTAACTGTGCTCTATTTCGTACGACAAATTTCTGTCACTGATCTGCAAAAAGTTGAGGAAGATATGAAAGACCACGTTTGGTACGTGCCAATATGCATGTTTAGAATGGACTGTATTAATCATTCCAAATTTATATCAATATCGCACATTTTAACTACAAGGAATCACGAAAATTAGTAAACAGTAAAAAGTAATATGTGGAATAAGAAACCAACTAGATGTCACTTAGTATTTTATATATTTCTCCTTTATAAGTTGCTCAACATGTTTCGGGCTACCTTGTGCCCATCCTAAGGATCTGACGACTTAGTGGTATTTTTGCCGCGTGTGGTGTAGTGCCGTGGCTGTGTAGGCGGTCAGATTCGGTTGGCTGGTTGTGTGTCCATTGAGGAGTACGTAGCACAACTCCGTTGTGCTACGTACTACGTAATACGTACTACGTAGGCTGTGCACGTACGTAGTACGTATACAGCTTCTAGCCACATATAGGTGTGATGATACAAGAGGCTGTATAATGCAATTTTGACCTTCTGATGATGAACACATGTGCTCGAAACATGTAGAGGCACGAAATATACTTATTGTAAAACAAAAATTTTGTGTACCAAGTTGGTTAATTACTGAGATAAATACATATTGGTGTCACAGCTGAAACTCTCGATTGATGTCCAGAAGGTACTATTTAGACTGTAAACTAACTACTGAGATTCTTGACAGAGGGCATATCATTAGTTTTTTAGATCCCTACTGGGAAATGCTGGGTTAATACATAAAATAGACGACAACGGCATGTTTGGAGTTTCTTGCATGTTGGATATTGATGATTATATTCAAAACTCGTTCAGTGTATGTACGTAAAGCATCACAGATATTTAATAGCTCCTCTGTGAGAAACGAAATACCTCGTACTTTAGTAACTGATTTTTTACAAGACTTCGTTACTTGTCTGTATCATGAGCCACACACATCCCCTGCCACGAATATCCTCTAATTTTGTTAGTTCAGCTTAAGTCATCATCCAGCTGAGGAAATATAAGCTGTGCACAAAACCATAATAAAATTTTCTTTCTCCTTACAGAATTCTGGTACAATATTTAATGGAAATCCGAAAGGCACTTTCGGTTATACTATGTACAAAGTCATTTTGCGTTCTTTTTGCAAACTTTGACATTCGAACGTAAGACAGTCTATTTTAGCCTCACTGTGGTCAGCTATACGGGAAACAAAATTTAAAATCTTGATGATTATAAGATGATCTTGAAGATTAGCATGACAAACGCATGTGTGTGTTACGTCTCACTGTACTATAGCGGTTCATAATACCTTCTGCTGTAGACACATAATTCCAGCCTCAAACTGCTTTGACAAGTTATAAGCACTTATGTAATATATACACCCTAACAAATTTTAAAAGGCAGTGCAGGTTTTCATTTAACATTTATTAATAGACATTCTGCGATAAACCAAAGGAAAATTAATAAGTAAGATTTCAGAAGTATGTAAAATAGTCTCCAAACTGAATAAACAGGGCGTAGTGATTTAAACAGCACAGTGGCCACAGATATGAGTTGAAAAATTATGTCTTAATTTCATTATGTCCCGTTTACATTGATTTTTTTTGTCATTCTGGCTGTCCCTCTAAACTTTGCCGCGGTGAGTTTAAAACTGCTGTTCTGTTTACGTACGAAACCAATTTTCACTTTTGGCGTTTTGCTGACCGTGCATCTCAGTATATTTATCTCAGTAATTAACCAACTTGATGCACAAAATTTTTGTTTCACAATAAGTTAATTTCATGCCTCTACATGTTTCGAGCACATGTGATCGAAAAATGTAGAGGCATGAAATATACTTATTGTAAAATAAAACTTTTGTGCATCAAGTTTGTTAATTTCTGAGATAAACAATTTGCACTTGATTATGCACTAACATCCCTCAATGACTAGGTTTCCAAATATTGTTATTCGTCACTTATTCTGAGTTCTGAGTAAATAAAATTACGAACGTGATCGACTCGGAGCCAATTGTTTGATCTAGTATCAAATGAACTGTGTGTCTGCACTCGCTTGGAATATTACCGACACTGACAAGAAGACTCAAAGGAAACTGTCGGCGATCTCTCGATCATGTATTAAATAATTAAACTAATATTTTAAGTATTTATATAAATTTGACTCGACAAACAAATGGTTATTATTACCGTATATTTATGATCTTTATGCAGTGTATTTATAATTTTATGCCTGAAAGAAACCATGTTTATAGGTTACATAATTTTGCAGCTGTTATGTATTTACAATTTGTGATGTATGTAATGTTATTTCGCATATTAAATATATTTTGTATTTTTTTATTAGTGCTTCGGAAATTCGTATGCGGTGCCCAATATGGCTGTTTATTATTATTATTATTATTATTATTATTGTGTCTTTTGTATATTGTTTCTGTTAATTTTGGATATTTGTCTTAGTTTTGGAATTAACCCTGTGCTGGTAGGGTGTTGTGTACATTAGTTCCTATCAGTTTTGTAGCCATTGTAAGGGGGCCCCTGTCACCACGACATGGCGCCTTCTCTAGTTGCCGATGAGGAAAGGTCTCGAATATAGAAGGTAGCTGCGAAAATTTTGAATTAGCAGTCGCGGACAGCCGACAATTTCCAGCTTGGCGGTTGGGCGAGGTGCTGATAATTCCTCACCCTTGTTACGAAACGGATACATTTGCCTCGGCCTGAACTTGACCTTTGGTACAATCTAAGTAAAGGGAAAGGGACATGAGATGTGGTACATGGAATTTGAGTAGCTTGTATAGGATACTTAGAACAGCTGTCAGCGAATTAGCGATGAAAACATTAGAGCTGTGGGTGTACGGAAGGTTAGGTAGGATAAAGGGGACACTCTAAGAGCTGAGGGATTATATTTTATTCTACGAAAAAGAAAAGAATGTCATCAATTTGGAGAGTTTTTCTTTGTACGTCACAGAATAATATCAGCAATTAAGGGAGTAGAGTTTGTTAGTGATGGGACGTCATACGCAGTTCTGAGAGGCTGTTGGTGTAATAACATTGTTTTGAATGGGTATGCACCAAGCGAGGAGAAAACTGTAGGCTCAAAAAACAGTTTTTATGAGGAATTAGAGCAGGTTTCCGACGATTTTCATATGTACCAGACGAAAATTCTGTTAGGAAATTTTGATGCAAAATTTGGAAGAGAGGATATTTTAAAACCGAAAATTGGGAATGAAAGGCTTCATCAGCAAAGGCTCAGGATACAGAGGGGTGGCGGACCCCTGTAAACGCAGTAATGCACCTTTGGGTTCCACAAAATACGAGGAATTTCTTGGATAGCTGAGAAGGAGTTAGCTTCTCAAGAAGGACTCTGCGCTATGGATTAAGTAGGTAAGGAAGTTAATTTCATATATATCATGTGAGTTTCATAATTTGCCCTGTGCTATTAAACTATCACGTTAATACATGATGAATCGACTTATTACATTACCGGAGCTGCCAACCTCCCAGCTTCGAACAAATGAAAAATCTTCGATACTTTCCACAAAGAAGAACCAACCGAAGCATAAATCTGGCCCCTCTTCCCATCAAGACCGCATGGATGTTTCTTCTTACTCTACCTGTGCACTTTAATGTCATGATAATCAGTCAAAACGATACGCCTCCCTACACCATCCACTTCCACTGACATACCAATCGTCAAAGTTTAGAAGAGTGTTTGGTCTGTAGACATAAGACTTCGGACCTAACTACTGGGACACAAGTATAAATTTACGGGAGAAATAAAAGTGAAGGTCAGTGCTAGATGTGACTGTAGTCTCTGGATAAAGGATAAATTGTTCCTCTTCAAGACACAAAGGAAGCAAAAGCTGTATGTATTGATTAACGCGACGACACGTGGATGTGAGTGGTAAAGTTCACGCCGCTACCACTTGAACGATGGGTCAACAGTCTTCGGTGTTCACTGAACAGGAGGCCACATGGGCTCCAGAGCCGTTCTGAATGACTTGGAGAACAGAAAAATCAACTTAACTTAGGGTTATCGAAATAAATTCCTAGGTCATCTAGCCCACAACCTAGATAGCATACCGGGTACTCTATCTCAGCTCTAGGAATCTGTTGGTTATTTACTTAACACACCATAACTCTTATAATGGGCAAGGGACTTTACGATGTTCATACGAAATATTTCGATTTACTGTAGCATTTAAAGGCACATCCAACAGCATCGCATTTTCTTAAAACGTCAGTAAATTATTTCAAATGCTTAATATGAGGAAGGTACTGGCGAGTTATGAGTGATGTTGAATTTTCGAAATGTCGTTTTCCACCAAAGGGATAAAAAGATAAGTTGATAAAATATCGAAATATTGCTTTCTGGTATGAAGAATACACACAAACTCGAAGGAATATTACAAACATGCATTTCAGACAGGACGAAATGAGATTTCTAAGAAAATTTCCTGGATGCAAATTAAAAGAGAAAATAACTCAATATCGGAAGTCTAACAGATTCGGTGTTCAAAGAGGAGTAAAAAATGGGAAATACTTAGTTTCAATAAAGGAATGGAATTTTTAATGCAAAGAATCTTGAAGGTTCCACACGTTAAGGCTATCCTGTTCAATTACGGATTAATTCTCAGTGCTATTGGTAAAGGCCTTGAGGTAAGTTCTTGGAAGTTTATGATATTGAGAATAGACGAAAAAGAAGTTACAAAGGGGCCTTAAAATATCCTAGCAAACAAATATGAAAAATACACAAATTTACAAATAAATAAAAATATAAATTTATTGTTTCATAAAGGAATACGCCAATGAACAATTTGCTTCTAATTCTTTTATCACGATATATTTCATTTAATGCTTTAATTATTCAATCTTCACTGTAACACAAATTTATTTCTACTGTAAAAGTCCGTTGTTCGCAAGCATATAATATCACTTAAATCACAGTATTACTAGGCACAATACGTTTCCCAATTCACACGGGTGCAGGCACAATAAACATGAAAAGAGTCTTACGCGATACACAACTCTCATTGTGTGTTTTGTGTCACCAAGTATAAAGTTCCTGGTCTTCACGAAAATCTTATTTTCGTGCAAGTTATTCCCCGTGGACGTTACTTATCTTCTATATGTTACATTCTTCTCCCTTTCATACACTAACGGACGTTGTGCACACGCTCCCTCCACCTACAACACCTTCGCTGACCTCCTGCGAATATGGTAAATTTCGTTCCGGTTGGGGTCCAGCTCTCTCCCGGCCGATTCCAACACGCTCATGGTGATGGGCTAAATGCAGTATATTCTGAATGCCGACTTCATATGTAGTTATACTGTTTATAAATGAAGAAATGTACTTTTCATAAAATTTTTAATGTCTTTGGCCCTCCTAAATCTTAAGGACCCGGAATAGCGCAGTCAGTCTAGTAACTAGGCTACCAGCTGAACAATATGAAGTCCGAACCCAGGTAACGAAAGAAAATTATGCCTTATTCAAAATGTCCATACGGATAATGGGGCTATCCCAGTCTGTCCTATTCAAAGGGTAGTGGGTTCTCTTTCCCAAGGGCTAAAGCGGCCGAGACGTGAGGGTGACCACTCCCAACTTGCGTCGAAGTTCATAATGAGTGGAGCTACACAGTTTGCTCCCCATATGCAATCATAGAATGTACATGCATGTGTTTGCCTTTTAGTTTTTATATGAACTCAAAAAAAAAAAAACATATTTCAGCCCCAACTCTAGCGTTTTAATGGTAGTGGTTTTGAATAACACGTACAGACCTCCAGTTGCAATTCATTTCAATCAATAAAACGCAATAATACCTTTGGTATTGCGTGACTGTTGGTTGTCGTTATTTTTTCGCCCTCCTTAATATACAAAATATTAAATAGTATAATACTTCCTATAATAAAACCAACTAGATGCACTGATTTCTCAAAAGTATTTTGGGAATAAAACTCAACACGTTTCGGACAGTTCCTCTGTCCTTCATCAGGAGATTTTCACTGACCACACAGCAATGGTATATGTCATACAAGTCTGCTGAGAGCAAACCTGTGTGACGTATACCATTGCTGTGTGTACAGTGAAAAACTCCTGATGATGGACAGAGGAACTGTCCTAAACATGTAGTGCTTTATTCCAAAAATTAATTTGAGAAATTAGTGCAACTAGTTGGCTTTATTATAAGAATATTTTACGATGCACGGTCACCTGAACGTCAAAAAATACATCACTGTACAAACTTGTGTATGTGTAAAGCGATTTTTATATGCCACACTCGAAAATCGAAATATTTACTGTCCCACTCATAAACACCAGTTCGTCACGAATCATATTCCATAAAGCAAACTTTGCTTCGTATCTACGTACAACATGTAAAGTTACGAGCACGAATGCTCAGAAAGTTTGTTTATATGAAACCAAGCTATTTAAAACATTTCGCGTAGCCTTCATAGGACATCAAGTTTTGAATTTGTTGTAATCGGTTCTTAGCATCAAAGTCAAACCACCAAGATTTCGCACAACACTACTGACTCAAATGTGATTCTCTCTTGCTGACGTCGACTGACCCAGTTCCGTCAGTTTGAACCTGACTTTGCGCCTCAACATTCCGAATGACAAACAGATCACGTGGTTGAATTTCTTTTGTTACCGTCACGTATCGATCTCCCCAGCAAACACATAGAAGTTTCGAACTACTAGCTTTGTTCTCAGTTCTGATTCCGTCACGATAAGTAATATCTATTGATTCCGACACAAGGAGAGAGATGCATCTCACACAAATGTCCTACATAATCCTCCCTCCTAATTTGAAGATATGAGCCTTTCCCTGCAATAAACTGCTTAAATTGAGGCGAAAGCCACGTGACAACAAAATGTTAACCTGAGTATCATACTCAGTCATGCAGTTTTCTCCATATTGAATCTTGAACAAAATTTAATACAGAAAGGAAACAACAAACTTTTAAATTTATACTTCACAAAGATAATATTAACAAACTAAAATAAGTTTACTATGCATAATTTCACTCTATTATAAAATATGGAATGATTTTCTGGGGTAATTTTCAAACAGTTGGAAGATTTTCATTCGTAAGAATTATGGTTCGTGCACTAGCTACAGTTTCATGTAGAAGTCTATTTAGACAATTAGAGAATCTACATGTACCATGCCAATATATGGCTTCATTAATGAACTTCAATGATCAGAAAAGTTTTCAAACAAACTCATCTATACACAATATAATTGCAAGAAATAAGCACCAGTTTCCTAGAACAAATGACATTCTATCTTTTTTTCAAAACAGCATATTTCGTGTTAGCATCAAATTTTTAACATTTTACCACGTAGTCTGACATACCTGAAGAATGACAAGGCAAATCTTAAATGTATACTCCTTTTACTCTGCAGATGAATTTATATTTGTAAAAATTATATATAACAATATTTTTAAAATATTTAATATTATGTTACGATGTAAAAATTGTGTATAGTTGAATATTTATGACCTGCTCCACATTCTATTGTTCTTGTGACACACTGATGGATCATGGAATGTATGTGTGTATGTATGTATGTACGTAGTTTGTATATATAAGGGTGTATGTATGTATATAACACACCCTGTGTATTACAGCAAACAGTCAGTCAGTTAATTCTCTATAGGGAAATAGTGTTTATTGAAACAGTCCCAATTACGCTTTCATACAGACTGCGATTAAACGCAGATTTTCTTCATGTTTGAGCCATTGTAGATGCACTTTTCACCTGCTTTCATAGGTTAATAATTATTAAGAGTATAGAAAGAACAGAGATAATTGTTTATAATCACTGTTATGTGTAGTGCAAAACAGTATCAAAAAATAGAAATTACTGGCTGCGAGTACGAATGTTGGTCGGTAATTTAGAACAGCCTCACTGTCAAGAATTATTTTCGTACAGATGATAACTTCCAGGGCCCTAGTAGCCTGTTGGTTTGATGTGTTACCACATTAGTGATGGCTATACCAACAAGTAAACATACGCCTTCGTTACTCACCAAGAATACAGCGGGTTTTATGGTTTCGTAAGTGAGATTATTGCTGTATAATTGGGCATCTTCGCTCGCATCCTAGTATGATGGCCACTTAATGAAATTTTGCCAGCAAGTTACTGCACTTAAGTTCAAGTGTACATTAACTAATAGTGGTTTTCCCAGTCCTGGATTACAAAGATTTGGACTAAAGTGTCTTTATCCTTTTACTGCATAACAGCGACAGAGTATTCCTGGTTATGTCAGTCAGTAGTAATGAAAAATTCTTAAAAGAAAATTTAGTGACGCTCACGTTTTATGTGTTAAACTAACAGCATTAGGTGCGTAAGTCATATCTGTACGTTTAAGCCAAATTATCCTATTCTCTCTTTTACAAGGAACAATTTTTGTCACTTTGTATTACTTTATAGTAGTAATTCCACACAGCTTATAAGCTTCTTTGGAAACAGAAGAAGATTTTAAGGTTTATTTGGGAAAAGAAAATGATGCACTTAATTCGTAGGCATTAAAGTTGGGTATTTTCTTATGCAGACGGTCTATAAAGTAACTCTAAACTTCGGTTGGTTAATTTGCACTTTATTTCCCCTTCTATTTTGTTTGTGAGAAGATAAAAAGTGTCTCATAACTTAGCGGGAGCCAATTAAAAAGAACATGTTCTTATCCAAGCGGATAAATGTGATAAATCTTTAACATTTTAATGTTAACTGTTTGGAAACCTAATGAGCTGTACGTAACAAGCAGAGTTTCATATTATACCAAATAAAATTTTAATAATATGACATTCTAAAATCCTTAAACTCTTTATCAGATTCTCTGTGGGTTATATTAAATAGTTGCTTAAAGTTATGTTCAGTGGAATTTTGAACTATTTAGTGAATTAGAACTGTAAAGTTTTCTTTTAAAGTTTGATTTTGCGATACGATTGTGGATCAGAACCAATACTTGATTCATGCAACAAGTAATACATTAGAAACATACGGCATTTTGTGCTGAGAAATTTAAGCAATTTTTACACAGCAGATAATATAAATAATATTACATTTTTTTAACGGAATAGCCTCGTGGTCTAGTGGTCAGAGTCTCTGACTACTAATCATGAGGTCCCGGGTTCCATTCCCGGTTCTACCGTGGGAATTTTCCCTGAAGGGGAGGATTCCCGTGCTGACCATGGTCTGGGTAGGTTAGTAGAAATTAGGTTTAAGGGCCCTCCTGGCACTGCATCCTCCTATATCACCACTCACATCATCGGAACAACGTAACTGCGCCTCATGGACGTCCCAACCTCAGAAGTCGGTTACACTTCTGCCATGCCCAGGAGGGAAGACCACGAAGTCCGTAAAGGACATGTGGGGCATTGGATTAAAAAACATGTTTTTAACGAGTTTTTTACTGCAGGAAGACAGTAAAGTTCCTACTGTGTAATCGCTTTATTGTATTATATGAATGTTGACAAGAAACACTTGCTGGTGTAACCGGCCATGTTCCGCAGTTCAAGTATCGTACTAGGCATCAAGAAGATGGGAAGATAAACTAGCTGTCTGTCCATTATGCAATTTAAATTAAAAGGGAAATAAAAGTTTTTTTATTCAGTTTTGGAAAGCGCGGAGGATTTTAAAAGTTCGAACTTGTAATTGCTCTCCGCACTTAACAATATCAGGTTACTACGATGGACAGAGGTCTAACAGACCTCATTTCCATAAAAGGCTTGAATTCTCTTTCTTGTATAACGGTCGGTAGCTGTACGAATGCGTTCTTTTGTTCGAAAAATACTTTTCTAATGGGCTTTCCTGCAGGCTACCTATTTCCTTGACAAGGAAGAGAGATTCCAGAACGAAACATTCGGTTATTAAAATTCGGAGAGGAAAGAGGTTACGGAACGAGTAGAGTGGAGAACAGATTGCAACAGAAACTTTGTCTAGATCAAATCTTAAGTTTTCATACTGTGTGCAAGATGTTAATAGATGAGCAGTGCGTAATAGTGAGTCGATATAGCAGCTATCAACCAGAACGACTCCTGTCCCTCGGTTTATTTCTTGAGAAGAATTTATGCTCACTGACGAGTGTACATGTACTGTAACCGACAGTCGGACAACATAAGGCGGAAGGTTACATTGGATTACATAACTGACGAAAGACGGAAACATCGCTTTAAAGAGAGATTTTGTTTAACCTAACATAACTTCGCTGATTAAAGTATTTAGGCATATAAGGAGGCTGTTTCCGAAGGTTGTTCTTTGTAATGTTCAGAGATTTAGAGAATTTTTGGCCAGGAAGAGTGAGTTAAGACAAACAGCACGTGTTGAAGTCTCAGCAGCAGATGAATTCCCCAGAGAGAGCAGTTATATTTTGCTATTTAGACTTCAAATTGTTCAAAGTAAAAGTTCATACTTCATTCAGAATGGAGACGCATTTTTGTGTGTACTATCCTTACTATTATTTTTGTTTTATGCAAAATTCGACTAGCCCGACATAAGGAAAATATATAGTGCATACAAAATATATAGTGCATAAAAATATATAGTGCATACAAAATATATAGTGCATACAAGATATATAGTGCATAAAAAATTTTGGCGGCGTAATCTCGTCCAGGACCAGCTATAATCAAAATGGAACGTAGGTAAGTAATCTGTAGCGATTTATATTAATTAGTACATAGAGACTGTTGTTGTTGTGAATGTAATGAACACTTATTATTCTCCAACAATAACCTTAACATCGAACAATTTATTGTTCGGTGCCACTACGTGTTGATGTTAAGTTGACGACTTATTAAGTGTTGCAGTTGCCATTCAAATTCACTTCTTTTGAAGCAGTTGCATCTCATCATTATTGGAGTGCCTTCAAGTAGAAATGAACCGTGTTCTTCTTATATAGTTCATCAAGAGAAGGAGCGACATCTGTAGATCCTCTACAACATCTGATCTATTAAAATGGGACGTGTGAAAGCGGTAAGTGTCATCAAGAGTAGTCCTTGAGTTTTAAATTCAAACCTAACCCCACTTCGTTCCTTTCTGTTTTCCCCCTCTCTCAATGCCTCCTTATTCCATGATTCACCTCAAACTTCTTTAAGGTTCAACGACTCTTTCACATAATATCTTCACGTCCCATGAAATGACGACATGATGGTTGGCTAAGACGCGCAAGGTGATTCGTGGGATGGGGTTAGGTTTGGATCAGACAAAGAGACAAGGGAATGGGGTGGACTATCATCAACAAACAGAGCCAAGTCATTTTAAGTGTCTTCTTCCTCTCGCTCTTACCTCCCACTTCCAAAAACTTTGTTCAGTAGTTGACTTACCCCTTATGTTCTCTCTCTCACACACCTTCTTCTACCAAACCGATCTTCACCCTCAGCAAATGGGTGTTCTAAAAGAGCGATCACAGAAAGCATTAGGTGCGGAATGGAAAAGCCAATATGATGGCACACAGGGGGTGATAGCTGCTTCAACGCCATCAACCTAGCTGATACGAAACCGCGCTGAGGGCGAGGTGAGAATAGAAGACGGCCTGAGAATAGAAGGAATATGAGAAAGTAGGAAATTGGATAACGGATGAAGCGAGATAAAGACAATGATAAACACAGTTGTGGAACAGGAGAGCCACAGTGATGAAAAATGTTGTGTGAAACGGCTTAGAGAGAAATAGGAGATGAGAGAGACAAAGTTACTTGTTGTAGGCCGTTACACAAAACGTGCAGAGCTGGTGATGCGTCTTGACACACACCGGACCCCAGAACCAGTGGTCGGCGAGGAATGATGGGAAATCGAAATGTTATCGCAAGAAAGAATTGAGAAAAGAACGCCTGACAGCATGAGGAGACAGATTTCGCCGTCAGCACTAAAACATATCGATGGGACTGGACAGAATAAACCTGCTTGTTAGGTGGCTGTCAGCATACGCAGTTTAATATCAACGTAGATATACAGCGCATGTATAAAACCATTGTCCTCAGAACCAAGAACCATTAAATATTACATACAGGATATTCAATTAAAGAACAAGAAGGAAGAGAAACAAAATAAGAAACAAACAGAATTATGTACATCGTACTGCAAGAAGTTCGTCATGTCAATTGCAAAGTTGTCCATGTGCATGTCAAGAATATATAAGAGTCCTCTCATTATAACTTCTAACCTCAGCCCTAAAGATGAGTGGTAAGCTTCTCGATCCGGCCGTTATAACGCCGGGCAATCAGCCAGTGGAAACAATTGCATATAAGGCCGGGTGGAACCTAGAGCCGAATTGTATGAGATAGATTGCGGAGGGAAATATTACTACTTCGTATCATGAATCAAATCCAAGTCGTTAACCGTGCATCACTCCGTTGGTTAAGAACTCTCATATTTGGCCCTTTTTGGGGGGCTGTAGGGAGAGATATTATTAAAATACAGGAATTCGTAAATTTAGTGGGACTGTTCAGATTAAAAACACATTTAGACTAGGGACCGGAAAAGGAAAAGTCATTGCGCACATCATGAAAGATCTTGGTGAAGTGAAGGTATAGCGTCACAAATTACAGCCTCTCTAGACCAGGGACGGGTATTTATACCGTAGTGGTAAAAGAGTCGCTTTCAAAAGGACTGCGAGCCGGACTGACTGGCAAGAAATGCTCTGTAGTCAATAAATGGACCTTGTTAACAAATATTCCCATAGGATGATTATAATTTACAGATGGCTCGATCTAAAACAACTTACAATAAGCTCAATTCTTATCATATTCTGACAGCATCCTCTAACCTCCGACTGGTGTCTTGCACGTCTAAGAACACTCGTGGGACAGGAACCAAACGTGATTTCACTCAACTATCTTGCACGCAACTCTGAGTACAGGTCGTCATGCACTGGAGATACTGCAACATGCCTTCCAGCCATTATTAAATGTCTGCCTATTTTTTAGATAGAAATAATTTTCTCTCCTGTGGCTTGTATAAGCAAATTAATAAGCGGCCTGGTTATTAATAAAATCTTATTATCACCACGGGCGGACTTAACATTTCAGAAGCATCATTGGGCTCGCGGGGGGTAGTTTGTTACCCTTGGTCAGGATAAATAACGTTCGTCATCACACTGCACAGAACATTTTCAGCCTGCACTGGGATTTTAAAATTGTGAAGGGAGCTACATAATAGCCTGGGAAAGGAAAGACATATCACAGTAAACAATACGAGTATACTACAAATATCTGTTGCTCAGAGTCGATAAGGGACAATAAAGTAAACAAGAATGCGAATGATGTACTATGAGATAGACTTTGCCAAAACGATCTTTATTGTCAAAAATGTGTTAAAAGTTTACGGTGCCCGAATATATGTGATCTAATTTACGTCCATAATACAAGGAAAACTTACAGCAACTGTTTGTATGAAATCTACAACTTTTAAACAGCGTCATGTGAAAATTTATTGTACTGAATTTCACCCAAATTGGCCAACATGTGTGGGAAGTATTGTTAGACATTCACTAACGCCCGGAAGTAAAGCATGGTTTTCTCTGTGCAGAGATTTCAAGAAAGTTATAATTACTCATTAAGTTTTTTTTTTCCATGATTGTACCGTGCATCAATGACGATTAAAACACGTTATTTCCAACAGATGCACAAATATATAATTCGTAGATACAATTAGAATTATTATAAAATATTTAAAAATATTTAAAATTACTCCAAATTTTTCGAATCACAAGGGGTCCATCATCAGGGAGCTTTATACAGTGCTGTATAAAGCTCCCTGATGATGGATTCCTTGTGATCCGAAACAAGTTGGAGTAATTTTAAATATTTTTAAACATTTTGTAATAATTCTAATTGTATCTACGAATTATATATTTGTGCATCTCTTCGATAATAAAGTGTTTTAGTACTCAATAAGTATTTGTGAATTTTATCCAAGTCGAACTCGAAATTTGAGAATGGGGGCAAAATTTCATTTACGCCCTTCAGTAAAGTTTGATTTCCATTGAGCCGTATTTCCCAAAGCTCATGTTTCCTCAATGGCATTCCTTCAAAATCGCTTATACTTTGTTTAATCCAAATCCGTCAAGAAGTATGAAGGTCCCATATGATTAAATTACTTCCATTCAATTTTATTTTATTTATAGACGTTTCTTGCCTGTATAACGAAAAGCCAGAACGATAATTTTGCTTGTTGTTTTGTATGTGTGTTAAACTTGGTCGCTGACATTGAGGGAGGAAAGGAAGTTAAGTGTGTTTGAGAACATGGTGTTGAGGAGAATATTTGGACCTAGGAGGGACGAGTTAACGGGGGAATGGAGGAGATTGCATAACGAGGAGCTAAATGATCTGTACTCCTCACCCAATATTGTGCGG
>Ga0123355_10004928_pt1 | contig 19430 bp, 20 predicted proteins | sample TergutEmb28metaG_3_FD_89872 | JGI IMG/M metagenome (GOLD analysis project Ga0123355, IMG submission 89872) | Embiratermes neotenicus P1 segment gut microbial communities from Petit-Saut dam, French Guiana - Emb289 P1 | ecosystem: Host-associated > Arthropoda: Insects > Digestive system > Gut ... | reverse complement strand
TATTCTTTGGCATTTAATGAACCTGACAATGTTCTCCCCCTTGATTATAGCTTCTGATTCATCGTCTTGTCAAATTCTCCATAATTCGTTTTCCTTCACCGGTCCATATATTTTCCGCAGTATTTTCCTTTCAAATACTGCTAATGCCCTTTCCTCTTCCATGGCGAGTGTCCACGATTCTGAACCATAGGTGACCACTGTGCGTACCAACCTGCGGTATATCTGCAACTTGCTGCTTCTTGATATGAGGCTGCTGTTAACCAGTTGTCTATTTGCATAGTAGGTCTTATTGTCCATCATAATTCTCTCTTTTATGTATTTGTTATTATTGTTAGTATTACCAACGATATTTCCCAGATACTGGAAGCTCTGAACTGCTTTGAATGTTTTATTTCCAATTCGTGGATCCCCAGCATTTCTCCTATGTTCATAGGTGGATGTAACCATGTATTTAGTTTTACTTTCATTTATTTCCATTCCCAGTTTACTCGTTTCCTCTTCTAAGTCCAGGTACACTTTGGTTAGTTTCTTTTGTGTCCTTGTGACAATTTCAATGTTGTCAGCATATGCGCATATTTGGCTAAGTTTTATGAAGATTTTACCTCTCTGGTCTCTCTTCTGGACTCCATAATGTAGGGCTAGAATGAACAGGGTGGTAGAAAGGCCGTCACCCTGCCTAAAACCTGCGTGAAATGTAAAACTAATACTCAATTCATTGGCTACCTTCACCCTTGCTGTGATATTCTTAATCATCATCTTGACCAATGTGATTAGCTTATAGGGAATCTTCATGTCTTCCTTTTCTTGAATTGTTAATCATATTAGGACTGAAGCTAGCCAGTTCGAACTGTATGTACAGTGTATTGTGAGTGCACTTCAGTGAAACTGTACGAGTGGTAGTTGGTGTTACAGGAATCAGTTGCACACACAAAGTTTACTGTTGTCATGCTGATGAACGTTTTTCTTATTCGGCGATCAGATAGCCAGAGGGTTTTCATATGGTGTGCTGAATGTTTGAAACAGGTGTGTAATTCTGACCATGCTGTGGAAATCAGGATGCTGTTGCCTTGAAATGTACATTTGCCCTCTCTGTGTTATGTTTGATGTGTGTTCAGTATGACATAGCAGTTGAGGCCACTAGTGGTTTGCAGGATTGAGGTTTTAACAGTGATGTTGCGGAAGATTCATTCGTCTGGAATGTTACTCCATGTAGATTGGTAAATAGTTACATTGTTTCTAAGGGTTGTAGTGCCTTCATCTGGGGTGTCCAAGCAGCTGATGACAAGTAAAGCTACTTTGTGATCAGGCCATGTTGATTGTTTAATTTGCATTTTTATTCCAACATTTTTGATCGTTTTGCAGAGACACATCGGACGGTACTGAACCAGATTCTTCGCCAGTCAACCACACATTTGGCTGATGGTCCTTTTGCCGTTTTAGTCGACCACACCAGAGTGTTAGATTTTGATGTGAAGCGGCGGTATTTTAGATCAGAGTTGGAAAGAATGGATGAGGGCATGAGGCGAGAGGAACTTGCGGTCCATGTCCGTAGAAGTCACGTGTTTGAAGATTCTTTCCGTGAACTTCACAGGCGAAGCGCTGATGAATGGAAGAACAGATTTTACATTGTATTTGAAGGTACTACAGACATTTGATATTTTGAATAGTTTGCCTGCAGAATGTACATTTCTAATTTTATTGTTTTACTGCACTTTCTTGGGGTCTTGTGATGAAACTAATTTTTTTGTTGAGCAAAAACATGCTTTGAGATAATTGGACTTTTTTTTTTCCTTTAATATCTCTGTAGTTGCTTATTATGTGTACTTTTTTAAATGCTAGTCATTTTCATTAGGTGCTTAGATAGCTCAGTCAGTATAGTGACTAGACTATGGGCTGGACAACTTAGGTGTTGTGGCTTGATTTTCAGCAGATGCAAGAAACATTTCTGTTCTCAAAACCATTCCAACTGGCTGTGCAGTGAACTCAGCCTCACGTGAAGTGGCTACTGGGGATTCTTCCCCAGGGGCATAAGTGGGCAAGGCATGAAGATGTGTACTCATGTCTGTCTGGTGTCAAGATTAAAAATAAATGGAACTATATGTCACTCCCTCATGTGCCTTCATGGTGTGCATGGGGATAGCTTTACATTTACAGCAGCTTTTGTAGGGGTTTTGTGATGTGGAAAAAAAGTTGTATGGTACAGTGCTTATTAACTGCTTGCTGCGAAGCCCAACAGATTTTTAGAAGCTCTGAAGCTGTAGGAGTGTAACAGAGCATACAAAGTAAAGTGCATGATTTCAGGATTCCACTATGAAGTAGATGGGAACCATGCTCTTCTGGGTTATTACGCAGTGAGTAGTGGTAATTTCTTACCGACGTTTCGGGACAACCTTATCGGTCCCATCTTCTGGGGTCGGGTGGGGGGCTGTAGATTGTCCTGAAATGTTGGTAAGAAATTACTGCTACTTGCTGCTTAATAACCCAGAAGAGAGCCGTTCTCATATAAATTGAAGTTAAACATTGATGATATAGCGATACTCTGAACTCCACAGGCGAAGAGGGTCAAGATGCAGGAGGTCTGCTGCGGGAGTGGTATGTGATAATATCACGAGAAATATTCAACCCCATGTATGCTCTGTTCACAACATCACCTGGAGATCGTGTGACTTATATGATCAACTCCTCGTCACACTGCAACCCAAATCACTTGTGTTACTTCAAGTTTGTGGGTAGAGTCATTGGTAAGTACAGCACTACATAATACGTGAATCCGTGGGCACAGCTTTGTACAGTACTTGCGTGTGGCTAAGTAGGAGGATTCATTTTAAAGTTGTGAGCATTCAATGTGTTAGTTTCACCATGCTTAATTGTTTTAAATACTCTGTTACATTGTACATCAAGGGTTTTCATTTTGTTACATAGAAAAGATGACAGTGATTGACATCAAAGTTTAGGGAATTTACATGATTAAGTGAATGCTGATTACCTGATGTGGCTGGAATGTATATGGTGAGGCAGAAAGTGCTGACATATGTTACATTTAAAAAGTACTGAAAGTAATGATTTAGGTGATAAGGTAATTGAACAGAATACTCACAAAGTGCAGGAAAATTTGTTTATAGACACTGATATCCTATTTCTTCTCAGAGTACAACCAACAAGATGCAACGTTTCTCAACTTTATTTTTTTCTGTAAGACACTGCACGTTTTTCAGATGGTTTTTCCATCCATCATCAGGAGCACAAAACTGCACATACAGCGTCAGGCATTTGTCAGATCATTACTGCTATCTGTTGCTAGTAGCAGGTAGCAGTAATGGTTTGACAAATGCGTGACGCTGTATGTGCAATTTTGTGCTCCTGATGGATGGAAAAACTGAAACGTGCAGTGTCTTACAGAAATGAATAAATTTGAGAAGCGTTGCATCTTGTTGGTTGTACTCAGAATATATTAACGATGCACGGACCTATGAATGTTAAATCCTATTTCTTGAAAACAATGTCTGTTAGGTGATCTGCACAATCACTACATTAGTTCTCCTAGAGAAAGTACATTAGTCACTACCGTCTGTAGTTCTTCCTTTTAACTGGTGGCATTCTCTTCTCAAATTCTTATTATATTTATAACTATATCAGCATTCTGTGGGCCGTGATAGCTCAGTCGGTACAGCAACTCGCTACAGGGTTGACATTACGGGGATTGAATCCCGGTGGGGTGGGATTTTCCACACCTGCCCAGGCTGGCCCTTGGATCCACTCAGCCTCTCTTTCCCGGGGGCAAAGTGGCTGGGGCTTGCTGTTGACTACCCACCCCTGTCTAGCACCAAGGTTAAAGTGTACAGCTATACATCTACTCTGCTTCTGGTACTTCATGGCCTGTTCTAGGGTGATCTTTACCTTTACCTTTTGTTCTCTGGCGACCAGTACAAGTGTAACTTGTGGCTTTTCTGATGTTCAGTGCAGCAAAGTTAGTAGTGTAAAGAGTGTAATAATTTTCCTTTATAAACACTGATTTCTTTGTGCCAGATCAGTAGATACATTCAGAGTGTTGTGTGTTGCAGCTAAAGCAATTTATGACAACAAGTTACTGGAGTGCTATTTTACACGGTCATTCTACAAACACATCCTGGGGATCCTCGTCAAGTACACTGACATGGAGAGTGAGGACTACAGCTTCTATCAGGGTCTGGTGTACCTGATGGAACATCACGTCAGTGACTTGGGTTATGACCTGACATTCAGTGCAGAAGTGAGTTAATTGTGATAACACTGGAGAAAGTGGCCCATTATGTTAACTTGAACACTGTAGTTTTATTCCTTTTAAAAACAGTTCTGACAGTGAATGCCTTTACTGTTGAAATATAGGTCCAGGAATTTGGCGTAACGGACGTACGTGATCTGATTCCAAACGGCCGCAACATTCAAGTATGTGAGCAAAATAAGATGGACTACATACGATTGGTGTGCCAGATGAAGATGACTGGAGCCATTCGTAAACAGTGAGTGTTCATTCAGTATGCTTGTGGTGCTTGTACACCTGCCAGTTTCTTGGCAGCCTTCAGACCTTCAAGAGAGGAACTTCATTGTGGGCACAATTGACATTATGTTGTTTTGTCCTTATGTGATATAATATGTAGCAACAGTACATGACTAAGTCATGGACCTTTGGATTGGCTTGTGGTATCATCGTGTCCAAGTCCGTTTAGCATCATAACAGCTTCTGAACTAAGTGACAGATTGCAGAGAGCTCACCTTTGTTTGTCAATTCATTGTCTAACATTGCAACTCGAATGTTACAAAAGAACACCCCCCCCCCAACATTTTTAGGCTGCGGATGGACGTGACACCACTCAGTTAAAAGAGCGTAGTAGTGAATGTACAATTAAGTAGTTGCAGGCATCTGACAAGTGGTGATCCTCCAACTTGGTGAGAGTTAACAGTTCTCATTGTGAAAAAGAAAAGAAGCAGCATTTCACAAAATATTATAATGTGACGTTGAACTGAAGACTGACTGACTTATATGATGCTAGCAGTGGAAATTGACAAGAAATTTGGAACTTGAAATGTTAGGAATCTCTGTGTGTCAGGTTTAAGAGCAAGACACATAGCAAAGTGCATTGTAAGTTAAATTTAGTGGCAGTACAGGAAGTTAGGTGGGGCCAAAGGTGGTGCTGAATGAGTGGAAGAGTACACATTGAGGTATGGAAATGGGAATGCTGATCACTGTTTGAGGACAGACTGTTTTGTAGGTAAAGGAAATGTATTGACACTTAGGGGGAGGAATTGGTAGGATGTTGTATATAATACAAATAGGTTGTATTGTTATTCCAAATGTGCATCCTCCACCTGAGTATCGAAAGCATGACACAGAAAATGGGGCGTGTTTTCGGTCAGTTCTGGAAATGCTGTGTGAAATTTGTGTAGATGTCAGTGAATAGGTGGGGAGAGTGGGATATGTTCAGTAAAAAATTGCGTTAACAATGTTTCATGTCTGTTATTACAGGATCAATGCCTTTTTGGAAGGTTTCTATGACATCATCCCAAAACGGCTGATTTCGATCTTCAATGAGCAGGAGCTGGAGTTGCTGATCTCAGGATTGCCCAATGTGGATATTGAAGACTTGAGAGCTAACACAGAGTACCACAAATATCAACCTACATCCCTGCAGGTGAGAGTCATTGTGTGGGTAGCTAGCATCAGTGAGAAATTGAAGAAATTAGGTATTTCAGGCTATAGGTATTATTTCAAAGCAGGGCTGGTTGTTATTCCATCATGTCTGTCTCATTCACTTTTACCCTTACTGCTGTACCGAACATTACGGTGTAGTGGCTGTCACTCTGGCATTACATTCATGAGGAACTGGGTTTAATTCTCAGGCATTCAATCATATATTCTGACTGTGGATGTCCGTGAGGCAAATAGATTGGATATCAAGTCCAAGTACATTTGATAGGTCAGATGTTTGAATCTTGGTCCAGACACCTGCTGTTTGATGTTGGAATGGTACCACAAGTAATACTGTGCACAGTTTGTTTAATATTTTGTGTTTCTCACCCCTGTACCACTTCCTGCCTCAAGGGTGTCTTGAATGCTCCCACACAAGTGACGCCATCCTATGCCTCACGTTTGTGCTAAGCTAGACCCAAGGTTCATTCCTTCAACCAGTGCTCCTGGAGAGGAATCAGGTAAACCCAAATCAGTCACACATATGGAATTCCAGATCACAAGCTTCAATTATGGAGCTACTTCTGAGACAGAATTGCAGTGCACTATTGGTACTAGAAGATATTGTGTTTCATACACAGCACTTAGTCTTGAGGAAAGGTTGATAGTACGGCTGAAAAGGTGAGCTGAGAGTTAAAGGAAAATATGACAAATGTTAGTTTGCTGCATGATTTCCAAGTGTATCGTAAGTAAATCTTTACAAAAAATGTTTGCAGCAACATTTCATCTCACATGTCTCCAGCTTCCTGCATGCTACCACTTGTGGTTGAATAAAGCACTCTTCCCCTAACATTATTCTCATGGCTTCAGCAGTCAGCTAACGACTTACTATAAGTGTGGTGCCAGTGTACTGCAATAATTTACTCAGATGCTCCATAGCAATCTGGTCTTGAACAGAGTTTAGTTTGAATAATGCTGTTACATTCAATCCTGAAAATCACTTCTTGCACCTCATGTTGGAATTGCGTTCTCTGAAATCACCCCATCACGTGTTACAAGTGTTAGGTTGGCTGTGGTACAGCCTGCCACATGTTGCTGATAAAGGTTCATTTTTGCTGTGAATGATGCGTCATGATAAACCTGCATTCTGGGGTCCTGTGGCCTGCCTGATTTTGGTTGGATATTTTTTGTGTCCTTGTGTCATCACCCACATGATTCCCTCCCATGTGTCTTGCTTGGTCTTCACTGCTCCAGTGTGCAATAGTACAGGGCAGACGTTACTCATCTCATTTTTAAGGGTGTCTAATTTACAAAAGTTTGTATCATTCAGAACACAAGTATGTTTAAACAACAGAGTTTGTGTGTCTAAAAGAGTGACATGCTTGACCTAGGATAAGGGATTCCCCAGCTCACAACAGTTCTAACAAGAGAGGCAATGTACGTATAATGTAACACTGAGGCATGTTCCTGCAACCATTGTTGCTGTGGAAAAGCAATAAGTGTTAAATATTCTGAGTGTGTGTTTGTAGCCTTGGTTACCCAGCATGCACAGCGCATGTGTCATATAATGTCATCATCTGTGGCTTGTCCAGCTCCACCATTCCACATTATCTCATAAATGAAGTGATTTAAAAAAAAAATTACTGAACATAAAATGTGTTTTGATTTCCTGTACACCTTTTGTGTGAAACATTTCTCATTGTAAGAACTGAGTGAGATGTAATCATAAATGTATATCATCGGTCTTCATGTAAAGTACCGGTTATTCTTGTCAGATTTTAATGAAACTTGAATTTTCTCAACATATTTTCAAAAAATACTCAGATATCAAATTTCATGAAAATCCATCCAGTGGGAGCCGAGTTGTTTTGCGTGGAAGAACAGATGGGTGGGCGGACAGACATGATGAGGCTAATATTCGCTTTTCACAATTGTGCAAACCCCCCTAAAAGTAATGCACTGAGGATACAGTGTACCTGTAGTACATTGTCTTTCTTTGTGTGTTGTTTGGAATTGTTGTGAGGTTGAGAATGAGCTGTTCTATGTTGTGAGGTGTCACTCTTTTAGACCAAAAAACCTCTCTTTTCTGAACATAGTTGTGTTTTGATTGGTGTAATTTTTGTATATTATACTGTCATAACACAATGGGATTTCACACATAAAGGTTGTGGGAGTGTTGCTGGTTATTATGTAATATTTGTGTCTCCGTGCTGCTTCTGTAGTTTTATGTTTTCCGTTGTTGAATTGTGAAGTTGTCTAGTGTGAAATGTGTTTTTCAGATCCAGTGGTTCTGGCGTGCACTGCGCTCTTTTGATCAGGCTGCCCGTGCCAAGTTCCTGCAGTTTGTGACTGGAACTTCCAAAGTGCCACTTCAAGGTTTTGCAGCGCTCGAAGGCATGAATGGGGTTCAGAAGTTTCAGATCCATCGTGATGATCGTTCAACTGACCGACTGCCCTCTGCGCACACATGGTATGAAACCTTTGTCTCAGGTTGAAAATCAAAGATTTCCCAACATTCACATTTTTAATTTGAATTTCAGCTTTATTGTGGTTGTGAAGGCTGCATTAGTATAATTAATCTCATTTAAACTATTAACTAATGGGTTTGTGGTTGTTGTAACATGTTTTAAGAGAGCAGGTGTGACTTACAAACATTTTGAGCATGACTGTTGTCATGGCAGCATGTACTCCTTGTTCATTGCTGTGTGATAAGGAACTGTGACCATAACATGCCATTCTTTACTCTTAGTGGGGTTAGGGTTTGGTTAAAATTATTGTTACTGTGACATAGGGAGTTAGTGGTAGGGCTGTAACTGCAGAGATGTAGGTTAAATTCCACTTTATGTGGGATTTGTGATGGACAAAGTGGCATTAGAACAGGTTTGTCTCCTGTTAGTATCATTCCATCAGTGATACATACTCATTCATCCGCCGCCAGTGCTGTATAATGTTAGAAACTGACAGCATCATTAAAGTAACACAATATTTCATTCTGTCTAGATGTGTATGGACAAATACAAGGAATTATGAATGACTGGAGTTTTGGTACTAGCTGTATACTTGAACACATCTGGTTTCAGACTTTGAAGATTTAAGTATCTGATTTTTATTGTGCAGATCATACAGCCATGGAGGAGAGAAGAGGTGTTTACAGGGTTTTGGTGGGGAAACCTGAGGGAAATAGACCACTTGGAAGATCAGGCATATATGTGAGGATAATATTAAGATGGATCTTCAGGAATTGGGATGTGGGGGCAGGGACTGGATCGATTTGTCTCAGGATAGGGACAGGTGGCAAGCTCTTGTGCACTCAGTAATGCATCTTCCGGTTCCGTAAAATGTGGGGAATTTCTTGAGTAGCTGAGAACCAGTTAGCTTCTCAAGAAGGACTCTGCTCCATTAATAAGTAAGTGGGTACTGCCAGTTTATGTAAACCTCTGTTACTAGCTGTGGAACAGACTGTGAAGACGTTTGTACAGCAGCAACTTATGTTTTATTCCAGTTTTCAAGGCACATTGTTACAGCACATGTTTATGTTTCATTTCAGTTTCAATCAGCTAGACCTTCCTGTCTACGAAACGTATGACAAGCTGCGCATTTACCTCCTCAAGGCCATCCATGAATGTTCTGAAGGGTTTGGATTTGCCTGAAGAAAAGACAAATTAGAAGTGATCTGGAGACTGAATATTCTGTAGTGGACTGAGTTACAGTTTGTTTAATTCTTGCGTATTGTTCTAGATAGTATATTTATATATATCATGTAAGTATCAATAGCCTAGTTATGTTTTGCATTTCGTGTTCTTTTAACTTTAATTTCCCATGCCCCTTGTTGTAATATAATGATTTATGGTCCCAGCCATGGAGAAGAGATAATCAAGAACCATCTGAACATGTTGAATTTATTAAAGCAAAATAATTCAGCAGAACTTTAAGACTTGGCTTTAATATTTGAAATGTAATTAATGAACCATGTTCTAATGCTACATCAGAGTTATTTGACGAGTATGTAACATTCGTAAGTGAAATAAACATTACAGAAACGACCAGGATTTTATCCGCATTTCATAAACAGTAATACCCTTTTCAGTCCCAATTCCAAAGGCATGTGCTCATATGTCTTACTTTTGTAAACTGTCACCTGAAAGTTGTATTCCACTCTGCCAGTTTTGGACACAGGTCATCTACTTGATGACTATTGGCATATAGGAGAGACTTCCTAACAGCCAAATAAAAGACTTCTGTGATAGTGTTGGTACATTTTTCAAGCTTTTCCACCGCCCTGCACTTGTCATATCTCATGTGCCTCAAGTTAAAGTGATGGCATGTAATCGCCTTTTTTTAGGCATATCTCATTTAAATTGCTCTCTTTTGCAGCTCCCACCAGGCATTTAGTTTCATTGCCAGAGGGTTAAGTTGAGGCATTTTAGAAGGGGCACACTAAAATGTGAAATTGGTAAGTGGCTAATTTATAAGCCATTCCTTTGGAAAAGGGACAGTCGGAGCTTAATATTTTGTAAGAAGTTGTTGAAGTAGATTAGTTAGCTAGGCAAGGCTCCAAACATCCACTTACAGGACCTCAGCCTGCCCTTGGCATATCTGTGAAGGTTGCCAGGGGAGTGATCAGGGGTTGGAAGAACAGGAAACATGATGTGTATTGGCAGTCCATACATGGACAAAGGCAAGCAAAGGGCTGTCTTAAACCATCTGCTAAAGGGGCATGGGAATTACTCAACTTGAGTGGAAACCAGCTGTGAATAATGACATGACTGCTAACAGGACACTCTTAAAAGGGCATCTGTGTAAAATGGGGCTGGTACGCAGTCCACAATGTGATAAGAGGAAAGCAGGTATCTGAAAACAGCCTCACATGTTCTTTGTGACATTGAGACTTTGGGCACAATAAGATTCAGGCATCTAAGTTGACTTTGTTGAAACCAGTTCATACTGAGTACTACTGTGTCAGCTGGTTATTGCACTCTTTTTGAGGTGCGGGGCTACTAGGTGCTTGAATATAAGGGCTGTTATCAATGTAGCTGTCAAAGTGCCTAGGTCACTGAGGTGCCCACCCTTCTGTATTCTATTCTGTTCTAGCACATAGGACACCAGAAGAGGACATAAATATTTGGAAGTGTCAGCTAAACAAGGAACCGTGAGTATAAATATAAGTTTGAAGACAAAACGGTCAACAAAGCACATGTAGGCCAAGATGTGAAACTTACGCTCCTTTCCTGATATGTCAGGTGAAAATACTGAAGTCTTTAATGAAACATGGTCATGTCTTGAGATAAGAATGCAGGACAAAGGCTCAATATAAGTATTGATAATAAATAGTTCCTTTGAAAGTGTGGAACAGTTCATATATTTAGGAACAACCTTGATGAATCAAAATTCTATCCAGGAAGAAATTAAGAGCAGTTTGAAGTCAGGGGATGCTTGGTATAATTTGGTGCAGAATCTTTTGACTTCCAGTTTGCTATCCAAAAATATAAAGATTAAGGCATACAGAACTAAAATTTTGCCTGTTCTGTATGGGTGTGAAAAATGGCACTCACATTGAGGGAGGGACATATGATGAGGGTGTTAAAGAGGATAGAGTGCTGAGGAGAATATTGGACACTATGAGGGATAGGGTTATAGAGAAGTGGAGAAAACTACATACTGAGGAGCTCAATGATCTGTATCTCACTAAATATTATTTGGATGACCAAATTGAGAAAAAACCTGCAAGGGAAAGGAGAGGTGAATACAGGGTTTTGGTTGGGGAACCTGTGGGAAAGAAACCACCTGGAAGACCCAAGCATAGATGGGAGGGTAATAATAAGATGGATCTTCAGGAAGTAGGATGGGGGGCATGGACTTGATTGATCTGGCTGAGGATAGGGACTGGTGGTGGGCATTTGTAAACGTGGTAATGAACTTTAAGGCTCCACAAAATGCAGGGAATTTCTTTAGTAGCTGAGAACCAATTAGCTTCTCAAGAAGGACTCTATGCAGTGGAGTGAGTGTGTAATGAAACCTTAAAAAATAACAAGTCATTTTAACATAAAAATGCATTACAGGAAGAGAATTAAGCCCTAGAGACCTCTTTTAGGTGACATAGTTGGAATCCCATTTAGAAGGCAGCATGGGGGTATCATACACTTGTGCACTCACTGTTGAGAGATATTAAGAATTAACTAGTTTACAGGAAAAATATGCATGTGGCATGATTCAGAAGTTTGTGCAGTGCAAAATTTTTCTGGTGAGGTCACATAACATCATTGCCATGGAAATGCAACAGTGAGTTATCACTTGTGTCATTGAGCAGCAATTAAATGTGTTGCCAAGGACATACAACACTGAATTCTCTTCAGTATTGTTGCACTACAAAATATCTTGAACTTGTGCCTCCTCTGTTATTCCAATACTCTTTGACTCCAAGAGATTGGTTATATGCAGGATTCTGTGCCAGCCTCAGCAACACGATACACTGAAGTCCTCATGTACATTACAGTTTTGTCCAATTTTAACAGTATTTGGGATATTCTTCACAGATTATAATTGATGCCTGCAAAGGCAAATACGAAAATCCGCCCAGTGAGAGTCGAGTTGATAACATGTGGGCCACACGACGGCACACATATTACGAAGGTAAAAGACGCTTTTCGCGACTATCCGAACGTGCCAGAAGGGAACGAGATTGACTCTTTGTAACTAATTCGAACGGCGGTGGTAAATAATGTTGCAGGAACTGGGAAATGAGTTATGGTAACTTGAAATTTGACCGAAATCCTTCTGTCGGAGGTGTTACGATAACATGCCGTATGCAGTTTCGACCACGGATCTAGTCGAGCGAAGCCACACGGGAAGGAAAATAAATTTGTAACTACACAGCGATGTCGCAATATCGTTCTCGCGCTGGCGTCCGTATGGCCACTTCCATACTAAATCGTATTGTATATGTTCTATCTTGCCTTGTGGCTCGATCCTTCGTTCGCTCTTTGCGGTCCGAAAACTGAATGGGAAAGTTTACTGTGATCCATGGTTTACGGCATAGTGACCGTTGTGTGATTGGGGTGTTAGTGAACGACACTGGTCTGTTAGAGCCACAGATCAGAGCTGGAGCTGGAAGTGTGATCGAAGGGGCCCGTGGACTGGTACAACGGAAAGACCGACTGGTCTGGTAGTGAACGAGATCGTTCCGGAACAAAGGGGTTGGGGGGAATGGTGTTCGCATCCGCGACCTGTACCCAATCGTTCTGCTCGCATAGTTAGTGCGGGTCTGTGCTTGTAGAGATACGTTTCGGATACGAAACATGCAAATGGCTCAAGTGATACCAGAGGAAGTGAATGTATTTTATATACCACATCTACGTATGAAACATCTTGTAAAAGTGTATTTAGAACAGGTAAATTAAGGCATATCGTTGCATTGTAATATGCCTACTGTGGTGTGATGACATTTTGTATTTTAAGAATAGCAGTGAAGTATGCGTACTAAAGTTTTCGTTGATAGGTGTCATAATTCATGTATCTTATCTTCCTATGCTTGTGTGATTGTACATTAATTGTATAGCTACGTCTTCATGCAGATGTGTCGAAGGGATGGCAGAGGTTTATATGTATTTTTGAAGATGAAATATTGGTGTATGAAGTGCAAAGTTTACGTTTGCGGCATAAACGTCAATTTTTTTTTCTTCTGCGTACTTGTGTCATTTCATGGCCAATTTTCTTATTTCAGTCATGTAATATACAGGATAGATGGTGTAATGTTTTCACTAAGTGTTCTCTGTGGTGTTTATGTTGTCTGAATATTAGTATTTTCTTATCTTTCGGACTGCCAATACGTACTTAAATTGTTACCTATCTATGATGCGGTGTGCGTGGGCCGCTGTCATTGAACACGTATTGCTCAGTTGAAACCGTTAAAACCACATTTACTGCAATATTCAGACATTATGAAGCCTAGAGGGTAGCAATTGCCATTGTGATTTATATTGTTATTGATATGAGCCCTCGCAGACCTTGTCATGCACTGAAATTTGTACACAGTTGTGTATATGACCATTGGACATTTTGGCTGTTTGTGAAGCATGTGAAAGCTTTGTTGCTGTTGGTTTTCGTTTTTACTTTAGTATGTACCATTACAAAGTTCCAAGAAAATGAGGTGGGAATGGGACACATTGGCTTCTAGTCTGTGCTAGTGATTCAGTTTATTGGGCATGAACATAAATGCCATAAAGAGAAGCACCGAAGGTCTGTGGGATGCTGGTAGAGAGGTTAGTCTGGAGATAAAACACAGAAAATTAAGTATATATTCATGTCTCATTGTCAGACTGTAGGACAAAATAACACAAAGGTACCTAATATATCCTTGAGAATTGTGGCAGAGGTTAAATATTTGACAGCAAGTATAAGAAATGAAAATTTCATGCATGCAGCAATTAAGAATAAGTTAAATTTTGAAATTCTTGCTACTGTTTAATTCAGAAGCTTTTGTTTCCCCAATCTCCTATTTGGAATTGTTAGAAGGGTTTAAAAGGAGTGAAAATTTTGTGTGGATATGCAGCTGGGTCTCCCACATTCTATAAGAGCACAGGTGGTGTTTCAGAGCAGGGTTGTGAGGAGAATAAATGGTTGTAAAAGAAAGCAGTAGGGAGCTGGAGAAAACTGTAATGACGATCTATGTTGTTTGTACCCTTGACCAAAATATTATTGTGATCAAGTGAAGGAGAGTGAGATTGGTTGGCATCCAGTATGCATGGGAGAGATGAGAAATTCATAAAAAAATTCTGATAAGAAAACTGAGGGTGAAAGCTTAGGCATCAGTAGGAGAATAATATTAAAGTGGATCCTACAAGAAATTGGGTCAGAGGATGCAGACAGGATTCATCAGCTCAGGATAGGGACCATTGGCAGGCTGCTGTGAACATTGTAGGAATGTTGGGTTCAATAAGTGGTGCACAATTTGTTGACACAGCTATTAGCATCTGTAAGACAGTGCACTGTGGGGTTGGTTAGGTGTAATTTCAAAATTTTGTCTCCTGCTCTTTAGTGATAATGCTTATTGACGGTATTGAAGCTTTGTGAATTATTTTGATGACATATTTGGTTGACAGTGAAACTGTTATTTGATAAGTGCATACACGGTGTGGTGCTAATTCTCGTGATAGATGTGAGGGTAGTCGTTAATTGAATTTTAGAACCTTGTAGTGTAGTTGGTGTAACATCAAAAATTTTTGGTAGGGTAGATTGTTGTTATGAGCTATCAGTTCTGCAGTAGAGTAAATATTAACCAGGCATGTACATAATGTTATTTCAGATCAGAGAAACTGACTTTACTAGCAATGTTGCCCTGCAGGCACTACTTCGGCACCTACATGATATATTTTTTGAGGTTAAGTGTCATGAAGATATTGAAGACAGCATCATCCTCGAAAGACTACAAGCCCGGCTGAAGTCACTCTGTGTGGATAATGTAGCTGTTTGTGATTGTCATTCTAACAATCGTGTTGGTAAGGTGAGTTTAACTGTTTTGATGTTTATCATTTCAGTACAGGAGGTGATTCATATTGCGTGGCAAGGTCATCTTGTTTTATTCTGTTATGTCAGCCATGGTGAAATTGTATTTTTGTATGCTTGCTGCATATGTCACAGGATGAGACTTGTTTTTAGTGAGTGTAGTTCTATACCTGAACCCATTACAATTGAATTAACATGAGATGGTGAAGATCTTGGAGCATTTGTGGAGACTTAATTTAATAAATTCTGGGGCTGCCAGCCACATCAGGACGTGTCATTTAACCAGTGTTTCAGATACCGACTCTGGCTCCGTCATCAGGGTTCTGATATGACTCGATGCCCAGCTGCCCCAAATTGCATGATTGTCCAAGGCCAGAGCTTGTAGCTGAGTATGAGCTGGTGGCATTAGTGGGTGGAGCCTGAAAATTGTTGTGTCTGGTCCGGATTCTTATTGGACAACACTCTGATCTCTTTCATGATGTTTGTCATACTAAGACAAGCATGGGAACCCAGTAAGATTTTATTGAATGTGAGATGAGATCTGTGCTCTTTTGGGAGTTAAGGCAACATAGCATGGTAGTTTGTTACCAGCGTTTTGGGACAACGTATCGGTTCCCCTGGACTGCTTGACTCTTAAAGACGGGACCAGGACTGCTTGTCTCGTAAGGATGGGTCTGATAGGTTGTCCTGAAACATTGGTAACAAACTACCATTCTGTGCTATGTAAAATCCCAACAGAACACATCTCATTTGCACCGTGATGGACGTCTGAAATCACACATGGATGAGAGATGTTATTTATTCTTGATTCCTCTAGGCCACAGTTTCAGTTGGCCATCAGTGTGGTAGGTCACATGTTTAATGTATTGGCAGAAGGTTACAACTCTTTCTCTGAGAACCACATCTGTACCACGTACATACTTCCCGTGGAGTGATGCGTGTCCCGGTGGTAATAGGAAATGGATATGGGACACTGTAAATTCATGACTACGTTTCTGACACTGAGTTGTCATACATCATATGCTTAATTAAGGGTTTGTTTTTCTGTGAAAGGCAGTTAATAATTTCTCACATCTTGGAAGAAGCAGTACTGTTATTGTTTAGTGTCCGTAACTATTTCAATCTGAGTGGAGTAAAAATTGCATGCAAAATTTTGGACCATTTATTATGGTGGCTTAAATAGACTGTCAGGTATCTAGATAACACAGAATTCAGTTATCCAAGTGGAATTAGAACTGCGTCCATGCAGACCAATTTTGAGATGGGGGACCAATTTTGATCCTAGTCACTTTTCCTTGTCATTTTACACACTCTAGCAGTATGATTACTCAATCTTAGTGATAAAGAGAATCATAACAGAATTTATCATAAAAGATAAATACATGTTTTCTCAGTTATCTTTCTGTGATGTCACAAGTTTCTGGCCATCAGCAGCTAAATCTTGCATCACACCTAAACCTGTTCATATTAGCCTTCCCTAGTGACCAAGGTTTGACCTTTCCTGTCACCATTAACCTGGAATATGTTCCTGCGTCATGGATTTTTTTGCTATCCAAGCTGAACTTTTGGGGGACGTACAAGTTGCATCCCGCAGTCAAGAGAGTGTATCAGTTGCATCCCAAGGTGTTTGCTTCATGTGTATCAGTTGCACCCCGAGTTTTCAACCACATGGTTAAGGAAATGTATCATTTGTGTCCCATGGTCTCAACTTCATGTGTATCATACAGAGACACAGTCAAAATCTAACCTTTGCCTCTCCCGAACATATGAGTAAGTTAACGTGCAACACAGCAAGGGACACACACACACAAATACACCACCCAACATACCAACATACACATTTTGCCCCTCTTGGCAACATGGAAGGGAACCTACAGTCTAGGGGACGACACTCCCCACACCTGTCAGGACGACTAGGATGAGACAACAGCACTGCAGACGGACTTTGAACCAAGGTACCCTGGACCCAATTATACACTAGAGCCATTCATTTTTTTTTGCAGCAGCCTGGTACACAACTCTTACACCTGAAAAATAACTGTGGGATGCAACTAGTAATCTATGGAACTTGTTAGTATATAAGTGACTGAACATTGAGATGTCTGGAGTGAAGAAGAAGGTGGTGCCCACCTGGGAGCACTGGAAAGGTTCTCACTTCTGAACTTCGATGATAATCAGGTGAAAGGCGGGAGTTAGAAATGGCGTGCCATTATGGTACAGAGTGTCTGGTAACCACATGTGTTAGAGTAAATGGTTTGTTATTTGTGTCTAATTTACATGTGTATGGAGCAAAACTATGCTTGTAATAAAACTGTTTAGAAATACAGCCATAAATATGCAGTTGAACATCAAACACCATGGGGTTTGGGGGTTGGGAGTGTCTTCACCAGGATGTCCATGCCAGCTGTGAGGTCCGCACAATCTCCTCTGCAGTGGGTACCGATGACCCTTTCCCTGGGAGTAAAGCTGCCTGAGTATGAAGTTGACCATTCACCTCCATTTTGTGCTGAGGTTTAGAATGTGTGGAGGTACACCTCCATGCCTCTCCATTCCTTTTTTCACAAGCAGGGGGAAAAATTAACCTGTACCTTTTCTTTAACTGTGTTTTGCCAGTATCACTGTATGACGTGCGCATGTCATGCTAACATTTGGGGTTTGGGATATTTGTAAGTGAAGCATAACATGGGACTTGACACTGTACTGAAACTACTTGTGTTTGGTTCAGAGAATGACCTGGGACAATCATAGTTCATTGTTGATGAAAAGAAACATTCTGTATTTGTAGCAAACATATTAATTGCCTGTCATCATGGTTTGTTACAAATACATTAAATGCAGTTGTAAACTTACCTGATCCAAATATATTGTGTGCAGTTGTAAAATTAACTGATTCAAACACATTATGTGCAGTTGTAAATGTAACTGATCCAAATACATTATATGCAGTTGTAAACTTACCTGATTCAAATACATTATGTGCTATATGGTGAGGTGGATTCACTCAAAAACACACAACTATAAAATATGGCTAAATGATGGTGTTTATTAGCAAGGAAAAAAAAAACTACATGTTTTGGCCTATAGCGGCCATGCCTAAACATGTAGTGTTTTCCTTGCTAATAAACACCATCATTTAGCCATATTTTATAGTTATGTTTTTTGACTGAATCCACCTCACCATATAGTTTAAACACACAACGGGGATGGCACACCTCAGAATTACATTATGTGCTGTTGTAAACTTACGTTATCCAAATACGTTGTGTACAGTTGTAAACTGAACCTGTGCCATTCCACGAATATATTGCCTCATTAACTTTTACGCATGGAACATACCGTTGCCGTGACTACACACACTGCTTTATGTACTGTAATGCTAAGTTTGCTGTTTCTGATTTTGCTTGTTCACTCTGGTTGTATTGTTGTTTAGATGATTTCTCTGATTGATGATGGAATTGCTGTGAGAAGCAGATCGTCAGAGGACTGCATGGCATTTGGCATGAGGTTGCAGGAAGCTCTGAATGAGTTCACATCTGACTTCCTGCCACACATGAAGGAAGAGGAGGAGGTGTTTCAGGTACCTGCTTCAGTTGGCAGCGTTTGTGATTTTGGTTTCTTTACCATACGTTCATACCTCTGAGTTGTGGTTAATAACTAACAGATTATTCTTTCGTTAAGCACTTTCATTAGCAATAAAGTAAAATGGGTGATGCTCATCCTTGTCACAGTGCATTGAGGGGGGGGGTTAAAATGTCAAGATGGCAGCCCTGTTTTAACTGGAAGGTTTTAAATTTTAATGGTATGAGTACTGAAGGAAAGTGTATAATATTCTTATTGAGTTTGGGGTCCCCAAGAAACTGGTAAGGCTAATAAAAATGTGTCTGACTGAAACATATAGTAGAGTCCAGGTAGGCAAGAATTTGTCTGACATGTTTCGTATTAGGAATGGTTTGAAACAGGGAGATGCTCTATCGCCATTGCTTTTCAACTTTGCCTTGGAGTATGCCATTAGGAGGGTTCAGGTAGAGCAGGGTGGCTTGAAATTAAATGGTACACACCAGCTTCTGGCGTATGCTGATGATATTAATATATTGGGAGGAAGTGTAGATACTCTAAAGAAAAATGCAGAAGCTTTAGTAGCTGCTACTAAGGAAATTGGACTAGAAGTAAATGCTCATAAAACTAAGTACATGACCGTGTCTCGAGATCAGAACGCAGGGCGAATTCACAGTATGAAAACTGATAATAGTTCCATTGAGAGGGT
>Ga0123355_10004927_pt1 | contig 19431 bp, 9 predicted proteins | sample TergutEmb28metaG_3_FD_89872 | JGI IMG/M metagenome (GOLD analysis project Ga0123355, IMG submission 89872) | Embiratermes neotenicus P1 segment gut microbial communities from Petit-Saut dam, French Guiana - Emb289 P1 | ecosystem: Host-associated > Arthropoda: Insects > Digestive system > Gut ... | reverse complement strand
GTGAGGAGTACAAATCATTTAGCTCCTCGTTATGCAATCTCCTCCATTCCCACGTTACCTCGTCCCTCCTAGGTCCAAATATTCTCCTCAACACCATGTTCTCAAACACCCTCAGCTTCCTTTTCTCCCGCAACAACAACTATTAATTCCCTTGCAAATCAGTCTATGAAACACAAAACAGCCGTGTATAGATAACCCCTTAATCGCTTGTGTTTTCATTCTCTTTCACCTGTAGGTAAATCCAAAGAATGACATACTATCCAACACATAGCCAAAGTTAACTTTTTTGCGCACACAATTATTCCGAAATTAAACCTCCAAATATAACGTAAGAAAAACACTCCCCCCTCGACCTAATTATAAAATTAACAATTTCAAAATTTGTATATATCCCGCGTCAGTCATACGAAGAATTAGTAACTCGTTTAAGCATTCAAATACAGTAGAACTCCACTTACCTGGCCGTTGGTTATCCGGATCGGCTTGGCCTTTTGGGTAAACATTTTCTTATCTTAATGTTACTGCATCTTTTTATGGCTTAAATTTTTCCCGCAATTGTCAAATACATATGCAGAATTATGCATTAATGTTTTATTTGTACGTAAATAAATATATAGCCTTAAACAACCGTATGTAGATTTTTTTCACTTCAAACTGCCAATGTAGCCTATTTTTTTTTAAAAAAATTCAATTATCCGTATTTTCTGCATACCCGGATGGCTTCGCGTCCCACTTAATCCGGTTAAATGGGGTTCTACTGTATATACGATACAATTCCTCCTATTAACACCATACACGATCTCTTGTAACCTAGATTACACAAGACGAAATATGAGCATACAAAAAATGGTATTTATGAATTAACTTGTCTCACATCCAAGCATTCATATGTTGGACAAACTGTTCGCACTCTAAAACAAAAATACAAGAACACGTAAGACATATAAAATACAAGAATCCACAATCAACATATGCTCTACACATCCTACGAAACCCTCACGAACATGGACCCTGTCTCTTCTTCGTAACGTAAAGAAGGGTATTCGTATGAATTTCTATGTACAGTTCTATAGCCAGTTATATAGTTACAACAATAAACGCATCTAGGAACAAAATGCCGATGGACGATATCCATTATTTCAACTTATCTACGACCTTCAATTACAACATGATATCACATGACACGCAACGGAATACACAGCTCCCTTCCTTTCCCTTTCTGCAGTAACGTGCCCACCATCTTTCCATACACAAGCTGTGTCCAAGACACTGTTTTGTACCTACGACCTTTGCTTTACCTATCGTAATTCATATACATTAATTACTCTTATATATACTGTAATTTTGAATGTTACTTTACAGAATAATCATAGTTCCATGTCTCTGTATGGTTACATCTACTTTATATGTCATCATCTACTTTCCACATTTTATACTACTGTACGCTGTTCAAGATACAAAGACTTATAGCAGTGTTGTAGCATAATATTTGAAGTTATATTACTCTATGTTTTATACTTATTGATTGGCGTATCCCTCCCTGATTATGAGCGATTAAAAATCGAACATGTTGGATATGTAATGTCTTAATTACAAAATTACATATTGCCACTGTGCATTTGGGTGATTGCAGTAATAATTGCAATGTTCGGCGGTGCATGTAATTGCTAGCAAATTGAAAGACCGATCTCTGTCAACAGATGGACACATCAAGTCGGTAATGACGATGTCTTCAAGATCTCTAGCCCAGACTAGAAAAACTATCGCAGTCAAAACCGTGCCAAGTATCCAACCAGTCTACGCAGCAGCAAAGGTGAGACATGACCATTCGCAAAATCATTTGTGGTAGAGGCCAGTTGAAATGTGATGGCACACGCGCATAAACCAGATTTCGTCTTTAGGCGAAATGGACGAGTCCATTTAAATCGGTGGGGGCGTCATTTCAGTCGACTACTGGCAGCCGAGGTTTGCGCATCAGCGGTAGTAATGCTGAATACACCATGTTCCGAGGTGGTGTGAAGGGTACTTGCTACCCACTCCACTCGCCAGTTTCCCTTCACTTCCCCTCCCGTGCGTTACCGTGTGCCATCACATTTCATTTTTAATGTTTGCCATCCCGAAGTGTTTAAAACATGTATAAATATACAATGTTGTGACAGTCAAACACAACAAAAATTTATTATGTTTATTATTGTACTGGGGCAACATGTTTCGATTCTTACAGAATCATCTTCAGGCCCTTCTAAGAAAATAGATTCTTACTTAAAATGTTTTAAAATGCGCTATGGGATCCCAAACGCTTACATTCTTGATAAAACTGTGTATAAAATGCATGTGTCGTTTTGCTTACGATTGTACTATAAGAGCAAAATGACACATGCATTTTATATATAGTTTTATCTATAATGTAAGCGTTTGGGATCCCACAGCGCATTTTTAAACATTTCAAGTAAGTATCTATTTTCTTAGAAGGGCCTGAAGATGATTCTATAGGATTCGAAACATGTTGCTCCAGTACAATAATAAACATAATAAAATTTTGTTGTGTTTGACTGACACATCATTGTATATTTATACACCACATTTCAACTGGAGTCTACAAATCATACGTCTTTTATATTCTTCATTACTCATTACATGCTTTTCGGTATTTGATATGTAGGTTTGAATAGTGTGGTAACATAGAACTTGTGTCAGCGTAGAGACAATAAAATAAAATTTTAAATTCAGTAATTGTAATATATTTACATTTTGTTGTTACAAATAATAAATATTTTAGTGATGTGTTATTTTTAAACGACATACCTTTTATTGCCTGAAATTGCGTGCGGACTGCCTAAAATTTTAAGATTGGCTCAAGCAGGATTTGAGTTTCACTTTTTCAGTGAATTAAGCGGTGCTGCTATACACTATTTAATAATTTGATTTGTTTCGAAATGGTTCTTATATCACTCAGCAATGCGTATATTGCGTAAGTTTGTAAAGTCTTATAGAAAACATCATACAGACTTTCCAGGCGCCCAAAATATGTATAGTACGATTTCCCGTCAGATTTACAAATATAAACTAACTTTCGATATTTTATATATTTTTATATACATGGGTCCGTGCATCGTGAATCGAATTTAATAATTTTCCAACAAGATGCGACTTACTCAGTATGTTACATTTCTGTAGGCAGCTCTAAATGTTTCGGGTGTTGACATCCATCATCAGGAGCTTGCACAACTTTAAATACAGCTTCTGGTACTGATTAACCGGATCTACTACTATCCGCTCTCGTTGTTGAATTGGAACTGATTCATGTGTTTCGTACGGTAGATATTCAATTAAAATAACATTCGATCTGTTCATTTAAGAGTTCTTAGGAATTGTGTATAAGTAGGAATATTTTCAAATCACGTTGCCATTTACTTTCGGCATAGTAAAATATTTGACTGTAGAAAAACTATACCAAATACACAGCCGTATTTTCGTTCAGCAATTATTATTATTATTGTTATTATTAGAAAATCACAATACAGGTATTACTATGTTTGAGGAATATCGCTACATGTTTCGGCTACTTATTTGAGCCCGGTTTCCGGAAAGGTTTGACAGTGAGCATAACAAGTAGCCGAAACATGATATTATATGATATATTTGTTAAATGCAATTGGGTTGTCACCCGATGGCAGTATTACAGTACACATTTACACAGACAATACATAGAACAACACAAATAACTAATTTGCACAAATAAAACTAATTTTGCACAAATAAGAACTAATTTGATACAAATAACAACTAATTTGACACAAATAACAACTAATTTGTACAAATAACAACTAATTTGACACAAATAACAACTAATTTGACACAAAACAACTAATTTATAGCCATATTCCTCAGATATTCCTTACTTGACTGTATTGGCACTGTCTAATAATATATATTTTCTGAATGTAAATACAGCTGTGTATTTGATATTGTTTTCCTACAGTCCACACAGCCGTGTGCACCACACAAATATCAAGTCAAATGTTTGTTCTGTCACACTAGCAATTTTATAAACAACAAAACTATTACTGCTTACACGTACAAAGGCTGGCTTTTCGTTGGACCCGCCTATCTTGACTCCATCTATTAGACTGCGTTCTTACAAAGGCGACGTGTCTGTTAATATAAAAGGGGGATTTAACCAGGTTCCTATCAGCGCCAACGTTAATACTGCAAGTACAATAACCCGGAAACTGTAACAATTTTAGTGGTTTCCGGAGCCCTAAGAAGCAAGGTGATCGTCAGACGTAAATTATATTCTTCTTCGTGTTTTCTGAATAAAGTCACTGTAAAATTGGCAAGAATATTGCACTTTATATTGTAAAATTTTAATTACTTCCGCTCCAGAATTCCGTGCCTTTCTCTCTCACATCTAAAATCGTAAAGACTAAAATATAAAATGTACGATTTTGGTTGGTGCTGTGTGGGGCTCTCAAATATGGTCTCCCATGCCAAAGAATCACGTAGAGTAAGGCTGAAGGTAGTTGTATTCTGGGATGTGCTACCGTACACTCTCGGAGAAGGGTCCGAATAGACCACACAATATTACATCCAGAGGGGAGCATTCATTGTATTGGGAACCCCAAGTCTCATTAAGGGTTTTTGAGAACTACGCCGAGAGGGATGTGTGGGTTTCAGAGAGAAACAGTAAAGGGGATGCTAACAATTTGTAATATTCACTAAATTTTATGAACGTGAGGAAACCAGAAATAATCATTATGCATATTGGACCGTGCATCATTGTGATAGTTGAAGAATAAGAGACCAACTTGATGTCACTATTTATTAAGTTTTATATATAAGTGGTATCCGTGTAGCAGGCTTCAACCTGCTACACGGATACCACCCCAACCCAACCACACCGAAACTCCAACACACAACGAAACAAGAACACACGACCAATGTGGTGATGCAATAGAAAAGTCGCAGGCTCCTGATGATGGATGTATTAATGTCCGAAACATGTTGCGCATAGAAGAAGTGAAATAAAACTTAATAAATAGTGACATCCAGTTGGTCTCTTATTCTTCAGAAATAATCAGTTTATACAGTTTTGTAGGGTTCTGAAGGTGGGAGACCTATACCACATTTAGAAGCATTTAATTTGTGGACTATGGACTAATTACGAAAGGTGTATAATTCTAAATGAAAACTTATTTTGTAAATCTTTTGATCTAGGAGTTTTAAGAGGCGCGGCCACTTAGAAGACATAAACTTAGATTTAAGGTTGGTAATAAATGTACCGAAAATAAGTGTGGACTGATTTCGGCTGGCTCTGATGCTGTACAATGGAAAATTCCTATTACCACAATAATGATGCTCTGGGTTCCCATATTAGATTTTCTAACAGACTGAAACACTATGCCCCTTGAAGAAGGATTTGACGTGTGATTGTTTGCAGAGGTTTCATATTTTGGCTAAATAGTATATTATTTAAGAAAGTTGTTCCACATATGCATGTCCCATAAAATGTGTTGACAGTTATAGAAGTGAAGGGGTAAGGATGTGTAAGAAACGGTTTTTGACATGTATCGCAGTTTCCTCCCGGCGTTCGCCTGAAGTAACCGAGTACGACCACCAAAATTCTCGGCCATATCAGTTGTAGCCGTTTGGCATGGATATGTAACATTCTCTCCCTACGTAAACAAGTTTGCAGACTGTGAATTTATTCTTGTCGTTTATGAACACATGTTAAGGGGTCATGCAGCGTTGCATGTATACTGTTATGGATTACTCTTCTCTGCCTAATCGTACAGAAGTATAAATAATTGAGGTAAGGAGCATGCTTAGAGTAAAGAGAACTTCTACCAATTGCTGTCCTTACAAATGCCATGTTCTTTCTTTTGAAGGGTGGCACTGACGACGCTGACAGTTGCAGAGATTATTTAGCGTACGTGATGATTTAATGGCTATAGGCCGTGTTGGATTAATTATGTCAGGGGAAAATCGAAGTACGCGAAGAAACTCCTCTCCAAGTACCATTTTGTCAACCACAAATTCTATATAATGTGGCCTGGAACAGAACCCAGGCCTCTGCAATGGGAGGCAGGTGACTAACCGCCCGAGACTTGGCCCTCTCATTTATAAACGGCGGCATTACGTTTGTTTAATATAAGACTTTCATCAATTTGTTCTGTTGTTTTCACGTGTGAATGAATATTTGAGTCTGCTACTTGTTTATTCTAATGCATGTTACACCTACAGAATGAATTGTTATTGACTTGAAATACAGGTATGCCGTTATGCTTTTGCGCATATTTACTGACAACATTTTGTCACATACGCTCCAAAGAAGGAGGCGCATTTTTTTTTTTATAAAGGTCAGTTATTTTTAACGTTTCTACACGGAGCGACCTTCGGAAGATTCTACAACGAAACTTTTAACTCAAACATTACCGTATCTTACCTTTCTAAAATTAGTACATTAATCTCTCCGCCGCGCCTAGCCTTCTCAGGTCCTGGAAAACGACCTCTGATCCTGCCAATCATATCGATGCCACCAAACAACCAGTGTAAAGAGGAATCTACCTAATCATACAGTACGTTCACAAGCCACCTTTGTGCATAAGCATCGCACCTTGAAAGACAAAGGAGATAGTTCGGTGCCATTGTAACCACCCCATCTCCTTCCAATTGACGTTGTATAAGCTAGTCACTTCAGACAGGAGATTACGTGACAAAGGAAACACAACAGACTTCCTTGTTAGAAGGAGGTGTGTGGTTAGTATTATGACCGACGTTAGAAGGACTCTAACCGAAGGAATAACCTTCGTATACTTAGTCCTGAGAGCTTTCCAGGGCGTTGTGAGGGGGCGAAAAATTCCAGTAACCCAACAAGATAACACAAAATCCGCAGAATATAGTGATCTTAATTAAGGGCGTGCATAGGCGTCTTTGTTCAGATAGTGTGCTCATGCTGTCTTAAAATATATTGCGTGATTCAGCTGCTAAGCCTTTCTAATTGTGCTTTTAGTGTACCGCCGTTTCTGCATCTCGTGTAAGCTCAAGTAACCCCTAGAGGGAATAATTAATGCCACAAAAATAGGTTATTTAAACTTTTCTGGAATAAAATTACACGTGGACTAGAAATGTAGGCTTATCAAGCAGTAGAAAAGGCACGAGCGCTTTTTATATTGTTTACTTTAGACGAACGTGGAAATGCAGGAAGTTCAGAAGCAGCCTAGATCGCTTCTATATACCCAACCGGCGTACTTAATTTTATTCTGGTATCGAATATCTTGGACGAATGGGTAGAAACCTTCTTCGTATTCGGAAAGTCTCGGATTGAAATCTCGGCACCCTCTGTTTTCTCTGAGTCCCTCAAGAAATTCAGGAAAGTACCTTAACTAAGGCCACATAACCTTCCTCCTACATAGGAACTGCACTCTTCTGGGTTTTTACGCAGCGAGTATTAGCAATTCCCTACTGGCGTTTCGGGACAACCTGTCGGTCCCATCTTGAAGGGTCAAAAGTCTTGGATTCTTGATCCTTTATACCTAACTCGCTTTTCTTCCTAAGAGTCAGACATTTCTGAACCGTCTATGTACATTGACAGTCATCCTTACCATCGCTTTCCGATGCATCAAATTCTACAGTCTGACATTGTCCACAGTGAAACAAGTATATATAGAGTCTTATGTTTATTGGACCGTGCATCATCTTGATAGTTGAATAAAGAGAGACCAGCTTGATGTCACTTGCTTTATTATTCCTTTATTTAATGCTCAACATGTTTCAGATGTTAATACATCCATCCTCAAGAGCTTGCGACTTATTTGTTGAGTTATTTCATGGGTTGTATTGCTGTGGTGCGATGTGTGTTGGTGTTACGTTGTGGTTTGGCTGTGGTGGTGTGGTATCCGTATGCACGCTGAAGCACTAGTGCCTCAGCCTGCATACGGATACCACACCACCACAGCCAAACCACGACGTAACACCAACGCACATCGAACCAGAGCAATACAACCCATTAAGTAACTCAACAATTAAGTCGCAAGCTCCTGAGGATGGATGTATTAACATCCGAAACACGTTGAGCATTAAATAAAGAAATAATAAAGCAAGTGACATCAAGTTGGTCTCTCTTTATTCAAATATGTACAGAGTATCGCGCTTGCCTTGGATGGGCGACAGCTTCTTCTACCGGGCGGTACTGCGTGTGCTCGAAACAGACTTTTGCAGGCGAACCAGCAGAATGAACTGTCCTGCTGTTTTAATGTTGTTAGTAGTGCTCTGCCAGGTTGAGGCCAGAGCTCTCTGAGGGCCGTAGGGCCGAGGGGTAAGCGAATACATAAGTACGTACTCATTAAGGTACAGAAACATAGCATTCAATACAAAGAGATACTTATATCTACTGTCAGGTTTCCTTAAGCTGTTACAGGAAAGCGAGTTTATGGGTTTTCTCAGCGGTGTAACTGACATTTACGTCTTTTTGGGATATGACGCCGCATCACTGGATAGTCGGTTACACACGTTTCAAGATGACGTATTTGTTTCAACTTCAATGTCCTTGGACATTTCGACCGTTTAGTATGAGACAACTACGTTGTCTTGAAACGTCGGGAACCGTTAACATAGTGAAGCGTCGTTATATTCCAGAAAACGGAAACCCTCCTCATAGTTTCGTTTTACTAAAAACTTTTATGTAAACGTGCGTACATTCTTACTCTAAAATAGCCAGCTTATTGCACAAAGTTTTTATTTAAAAAAAACAGTTATGTATTAAACAACCGTTAAAATATATTTTAATTATCAGGTCTCCAACATGTTTCGGTCAGTGCTGACCGAAACATGTTGGAGACCTGATAATTAAAATATATTTTAACGGTTGTTTAATACATAACTGTTTTTTTAAATAAAAACTTTGTGCAATAAGCTGGCTCTATTTTGGAGTAATAATTACTATTGCACGGTATAATAATGAAATGTGCGTACATTCATCGCTTCTCCACTGGCTGTCGCGACCCCAGGATTGTTTTGCCTTAACCTAGTGATCCACGCACTAAGCGTTATTGAGGAAAATTTATTTTTCCTCTTTCTCTCTCTCTGTCTCTAATTACGTAGACGACTAATGAGGCATTAATACCGAAACGCAGTATAGATCTTAGTGCCAAAGCAAATCGAATGTTCCTCAGTAGTGGCTAACAAGGATCCCAGCTGATTCATCCGATCTGACCATATTCTTTCATTACACATCTTGGTAGACGATCGGACAAAAACGATTGGTTTCACCGACTTCCACTCAGGGTAAACGAATGTTTAAATTTATAATACTTCATGTAGGACGTTTTAATATGACCCAGAAACTGTCAATTTAGTTAGGGCATTAAGCCGGAGATAAAAATGACAGCGAACAGTATTTTTATTGCTTCTCGCCTGAGACGTAAATAAAATGGTCTTTCTCAAGATGTAATATTAGACACGTTTCTCCTTCGCGCTTTCTAAACATAACAATAAATTAAACGTTACAGGAATTTGAAGTGGAACAGAGTATGAAGGACGCAAAATATAATATAAAATATATACAATACAGTCATACACAACTTTATATTTTATTAGATTATATTACATTATAATTCCAGCTACATGTTTTGGTCCAATTGTAGGGCCTCTTCAGGCTGATCTTTGAATAGGTGGAGTGTACAAGTAAAAAGTGGAGTGTACAATTGTACAGGTAGAGTGCACAGTTGATAATGCTTTCAATTTACGAGATCTCGTATTGCAAGAATTGGTTAAAATAATTGTGGTATGTTACATAAAAAGCTTAAGATTAAAAGATCAACCTGAAGATGGCCCTACAATTGGGCCGAAACATGTAGCTGGAATTATAATCTAATAACATATAAATTTGTGTATGCCTGTATTATTTATACATATATATGTTATATTTAACTTATATTCAACACAACGGGGATGTCTCGCTTGAAAATTATAAATATGGGAAGCAAAATGTACAAGTTATTAAATGTAATCATGTGCAAACAGAAATTAATGCAGTGCAGTAGTGTATAAATGGAAATTTCTGCAAATTATATCCTTTAAATCACTGGTGTAGCATATATTTACGTGTTATATTGCCACGAAGCTCCCCGTGTGGTGCCCGGGGAATAGAATAGTCCCACTGCAGCCCAAGCAGGTCGTAAAAGGCGACCAAAATGGGTACCCGGTGCCTGGGCTTATAGCTGAGCTACCCTGCCCCAGGGGGTTATAAATACGGTGGACTGGCCTTCCACGTTGGGGGCTGGGCGACAGGCCGATAAACTGTCACCGTAAAAGAGCTAACGTTTAGGAAACCTAAATTGTGGCCGTGATAGAGTCAGACTGAGTGGAATAGACCTGGACAGTGGAAAAGGATAAATGAGATGAGGATAAAAACCAGATAATAATAAATACAAAGTTACGAAGTGGAAGGATAGATCAAAAAACAGAGCTGACTGGGAGAAGTCCATTAAGGAGGCGCAGGTCCGCATAATAATGACGGGCGGTTCAATAAAGGGGGACGAGGCGTACAGTTCGTGTGGCACGAATGGGTGAAAATTGGATACCGATTACAGCAGTAAAATCTTACGGGAAAATCACTGTTTGTAGACAAGAGAAAACATTAAAACGAAAATTATAATGTGATTAGGACGTGGACACGTGGAGTGAATTCAATCAGACGGCGAGTTACTGCGAACACACTGTAGAATATTCGTGTTTAGTACGAGTGAAAAATTTCTGGACTAGGTGACCCGATATCTGCCTTCAACGAAGACACTATAACAGTGTTTTCCGAACAGTTTTCGCGGAACCCTAGTGTCCCACACAACGTTATAACGCATTCAGCGAGAAACCTTGGAATTAATTAATTAATTAAAATACCGCAAAAATTTCATATATCCCTCGAAATGTCGCGGGAATTTTTGTCTGGAAGTCGGCAGTACTGGAGTAATCTCCGTGCCCTCCCTATTATCTCTTTCTTGTCATTTTCATGGGTGGGTGTTTGTCGCAATAAGACAAATTATTTCACGGGTTTCTCCATGAAAAAATATTGAGAACTGTTCCATGGTGTGGAGTTGGTTGGAATATTTACCCATTTGAGATATGGACCAGTCAGAACAGTAATTATACTGAAGGTATGTATCAAGCACAATATACTTGTCCATAATTTACACAACGATGAAAGAAAATGGAAGGACGCGAGACGATTGAGTGCCCCAAAATATAAGAATTAGGTCACACAGAAATGTTGAAACGGATAGACTGTCAGACATAAGTATATTGGAATTATAATTATTTGCAGTGAAACTTGAGTCACAAAGCAATAAGAACCACGTTCAAATGCAAGGCGCCCTCTGTGCCCTTTCTTTGTGGACTTGAGAACATTCTGTCAGTAAAGTTCAGTCGCCAAGGAAGTTGCAAAGCTTCCTCCTCTTGGGTAAATCTTGTATGTCATCTCAGAGCCAAACTCCAGCATATAAACAGAAGAAGAGTGCAAGATGGAATATTGTTTAATGTACAATAACCCTAAAATTGTTGAATTTTATGTTTTGTTGACCGTGCATCCTTGCATAATCTTGTAAATAAGGAAACTTGGTGTACAATTTTTTAGGATGTTTATTTCTTTTCTCTACATGTTTCGGGCGACTATGTGCCCATCTTCAGGAGAAATAGCTGTATCTGTGCGACGCTTGGTATTTGTCACTCTGAGAAAAGTGGATAGTTTAAAATTACAGGGCCTAAACCCCTGTAATTTTAAACTATCTACTTGTTTCATAGCGACAAATACCAAATGTCGCACAGATACAGTTATTTCTCCCGATGATGGACACATAGTCGCCCGAAACACGTACAGAAAAGAAATAAACACACTAAAAAATTGTGCACCAAGTTGGCTTTATTTGCAAGATTACGAGATCTTAAAATTGTTCTTCGTAGCTAACAACCCGCGCAGTAAATGGCAACGTACGAACAGAGCCTTACTGGTTTGGTTCGGCAAAGATTTTCCCATTTCTTACTTTTATGCTGCTTTAGCACCGGTATGGTTCGCTCGCGGACTAAAGCCACGGAGTTTAGTTTAGTTTTTTTTAGCACAACGTGGCACATAAAGATTAGTACGAAAATGAGCGTATATTCTAAGGCAGTTTATAGCAGGAAAGTGATCATTTCTGTAGTTTACGGTGTATTCCGACCTATAGGATACTATTCATGAAATGCACCTAAAACAATTACTTGTGTAAAGGGTAAAGGTACAGGTGTTCCTGTCCGCGCCATGAAGGCGTATAGTTGGTGGTTGATGTATAACTTCACTCATTCTTAACCTCGGCGCTGGATGGAGGTGAGTGGTCCGCATCACACCCCGACCGCACCCTTTGAATTGGAAGCTGGATGGGCCCCAAAATTGGTCTGGAAGTTCTGGAGAGGGAAAAGGCTACTGCCGAGATTAGAGCCCGGGCTGTCTGGCCCGTAGCCTAATCACTATAACGACCACGATAACCCAGCTCCTTGTGATTACTTATGTACAACCTACGAATTGTGTTCATTTTTTATTCCTACGGGTTTGACGCTCTGGTGTATCAGGCAATGTTCACTCTACTACCATTGTGTGCAGGAACCCATGTGTTTTTGCAAGATAGTATTCATAACAGATTCTTTGTGGCAGAGGCGACGTACCGTTCGTTATGAATCACCTTTTGTTGCTTTTGCACGGTAAATGACGACTTGAGAGCAGGAAAAATTTTGACTAAGAAAAACAGTTTATTTCAATTCGACGTACGACTGTTTTCCCCATTCGTTTTTGTCATCCTCATGCCTTATTTTCCGTGATATTTATTGCAAAATATAAACCTAATATGGAAGGCAAATGACATTACATATATTACACTTAATATAATCATAATTAGCTCTATACTTATGCCATGTACCAATTCTGGTAGTAGGCCTAATCGACAGTATTTTGGAAATTGATAAGTTTAGAATTTAACTCTGTGAAAGGTGGGCGTTATTTTGGATGGTCCTGATGCAAAAGCTGTTTTCAATGACAGGTTTAGTGTAGATCACAATAGCAGATACAATTTTCGAAAAACGAAACACGCTTCTGGACGGATGGACATTAATTCAGCATTATGTACATTTCAAAAAGATATAAGATATTTTTAATTTTGTACAGGCCTATAACTTGCGGGGACCGCGGTAGCACAGTGGTTAAGGTGCTGTGCTACAAATCGGAAGGTCGCTGGTTCGATACCAGATGGTGTCATTGGAATTTTTCATTGACATAAATTCCTTCCGATCGCACTATGGCCCTGGGGTAGACTCAGCCTCTAACAGAAATGAGTACCAGGAGCATTTCCTGGAGGTAAAGGCGGCCGGTGCGTAAGGCTGACAACCTTGCCACCATCCTGTGTCATTGTCATGTAATATGGGAACCTTAACTTCCTGGAACCCTCTTGGCCACTCCAGGCCTGTAATGGGACTGCTTTACCTTTTTACCTGTAACTTGCATCAGTTTTACAAACATGACAAGTCTCTTTGTTCCGACACGTCAGTTTACGGCTAAATTGCTGTGGTTTCAAATGTAGGGACCTTTTTGCTGTGGACGTAATGTAATAACAGAAGGATGTAAACCAGAATCTTGAGCACGGGCTGCGGAGCAATTACTGAGATATCATCCTTCACTCAGACTCCAATGACTGAGCTATTATTTATGTAACTATTATTATATACGCCAAATGTTTCTATTACATTATGTATGCTGTACTAAATAATTTATTTTTATTTCGAAATAATACACCTGTACATAAGTTTGAAACATATAGACTAAGGCTAAAACACAAAACCTTAAGAGAAATAGAGTAGGAAATAATGACCTGCCTCTAAACAATTTATTAATTATTGGACTGTGTACTGACACTTCTGTTCGGCTTCGATAATGTGGTATCTGGTGTTCACTTGATTTTCTAGGTGACTGTTTGGCTTCGATTATGTGGTATCCGGTGGTCGCGTGATTTTCTAGGTGAAAAGATATCGATGAAAGAGGGCTTTCATATCGGTTGAACGTTCTTGTGGTGTTAGTCTAATAAAATAACATACTGAAGCTAGAATGATCCGGGCTCCAGATAATTGCGTGAGGTGAAATAGCCAACAACGTTACAGCTTTGTTAACCTATTTCATAATACAGCAGCGCATACCCAATTTAAATGCAAATTCCTTTCTTATATGTATTCATGAAGTATGTGACTTACATAGAAATTCCCGTTTAAGTGTTTATCATACCTGCCGCATGCTCTGCGGATTCCAGATTAAAATTCCAGTCCGGATTTAGGCTGTCCAGAATCATATTTCCGTGGTTTTGCTCATTCCTTCCAGGAAAATGCCGGTAAATTACCTAAAATTTTGCTACGACTGCTTGCCTCCACATCCTATAAAATTTGTTATGTATCTTTGGACAGTACATGATCTGTGGTACTAACAGCGTCATAAATGAGTGAAAATAAATAAACAAATAAATTCCTCATTATCAGTAACTATTTCTCAGTAATGTATTTATGTTATGAATTACATTTTTTTTCTGAAAACGCTTTCTGAGCTTCGCATAAGGAGGTGGATAGATTTGTGTACATATTAATTGGTGACATCTCACGAGTTCGTGCTGTCTGTATAGTCCGCATCACCAGTTTGCGAAATATTTCCAGATGAAGAAGAAATCAAAGTCCAACACCAATGTAAGCTCTTTCGTGTAATAAGTTAAATATAACACTGCTGGCTGCGTTATAGTAAATTTGACTAATATTGCTTATTGCCCTGTCACTTTATATTGCGAAGATAATTAGACACATTAATCGAATTTGCCGGGGGTTGAATTGGATGTTGGAGCAGGATAGCTTAAACCATGCCTGTCTTAATGCCAACCTCGTCATTACAATGCACGTTGTACGTCTTAACACTTTCTCTCAAGAAATACCTCAGCGTCGGCGTCGTCTTGAAAGAAACAAACGTTAGCTGTATATTTGTCTCAGTTGTAATGAATATAATTAGTTTCTATACGACACCAAATTTAAATCTGAAAACCTTTGTATTCCAGTTTCTTTCTAAAGTCTGGCGAATTCAGAAGAAATTTACATTATTTCTACCTCTTTTATCTCTCTTTTTTATCCCCTCCACACACCTGAATAGAACACACAGGAATCATAGTGACATATTCTGATCGACATCGTGCACAAAATGGAATTAAAACACGACACAGCGATACTGACCTCAGTCACAGTCTGCGTAATTTTACGTGGCTAATGTTCTGTTTCCTTGTATTATCATTGTTAAGATTTGAGGATTGTTTGACCGTGCATCTTCCTCAGAAATAAACTGAAATGCCAACTTGATGCAACTAGGTAGTTTTATTGACGTATTCTTAGCTCGACATGTTTCGGGTACATAAGCCCATCATCAGGAGCATTAGATGTTGAATTGAAGCATATGGTTTTCTGCACCGAGTTTTTGGACGGGTGGTGGTCTTGAGAGCCGCTGTGTAGGTAGTGTGTACGGTGCGGATGGTGCCCCACGGAACCATCCGCACCGTACACACGACCTACACAGCGGCTCTCAAGACCACCACCCATCCAAAAACTCGGTGCAGAAAACCATATGCTGCAACTCAACATCTAATGCTCCTGATGATGGGCTTATGTACCTGAAACATGTCGAGCTAAGAATACGTCAATAAAATTACCTAGTCTCATCAATTTGGCATTTCACTTTATTTATTGTCAAGATTATTCGTACGCCTGCGGAGCATCATTAAAAATATATATATATTTTTTTTGTGAAACAGTGTCACTGGAGTGTTGTGACGGTGTGGGCTGGGGACAAGGCGATGCGTATAGTACGTTTTCCCATTAGATAAAGAAATTTGGGATTCATTGGGTACGAACGGTCCAGCAACACTAAATTTACATTGGACTTAAAAGAGGAAATTCGATAACTACACTATAGGAAGTTTTGACAGAAATGGATTTTTTTATTTATTGAAAATTCTGTCTTTCGTGTTTCAGTGAATAGTCTAGCCCAGACGTTGCTGTGTGGTACACAAACACGCCACACACATTTTAGCAGTTAACAAACAGTTATAGCACCAAACCTAGTACAAGCGAGTTTGCTAAAAATATATCAGTTGGTGACGTTTTTAACGAATCAGCGCCCACTAAATGCATGATTTTATAGCTCGTTAGATGAATAGCGTTCATAAACAAGAGCAAAATTATATCTAGCTTTCATAGTATAAAGGTTACAACAAACAGAATAGTGAGCAGTCTGCACAGAAAAACAAATTTTTTCTGTATTAAAATACCACTTGCAGTCTGTTGTGGCATTTGCAGTCATGTGGCCATCGGCAATGAGAAAAAGAACTCTGTGCAGTTTTGTCACACTAGATAAAGAATACTTCGTTGGAATCAGCCGTTTACAAATACCCAATTCTTTATGCTGCAGCTACCTAATTTGGCACATATAAAATGACTTTGTTCATATGGTGCGGCTGTGTATACTTTTACTCTTATCAGAATAGCGCAGAAGATTCCGGCACGCTGTTCCGAAATGAGGTACTGCACAAACATGTACCGTTTATCTTCGGACTCAGTATGACAGCAATGGGGGAGCTACCTTTCAAACTGTCGGGAACAACACCTATCAAATATCAGCTTAATAAAATCAGAATTGTTTCGGTTCGGAATTGCGATTAGCGATTGTAACGTCATCCTTATATTTAGCTTGCGAAATCAGAAGCATAAAAGCTTCTTGCGGGCCATGGCCGGCAGTGAGGCTTTTCTTCGATTTTCCAAGCAAATCGATTTATTTGGAAAAAAAAATTGTAGTGCAGAGGGGTCTGCAGTCCGTCGAGATTAACATATTTTTAAATCAGAAGAGCGTTGGTCGACAGACGAATGTCGAAAAAGTGAAAACTGTAATGCGTGTATGCGGACATTCTTCAAATTATGTCCCATCTGTTTTTAATCTTTGGTCGTAACGGACTTTTCCTGGAAAGAGCTTAAGGTGAGAATACGTGTGAAAAATACAGAAAACCGTCTAAAGAAACCCATTTCCCTACAGTAGACGATTACCAATCTCACAGTTCTCCAGCCGCAGTCAAACTGTTGTAGTAATCGGTCTTCCACCCTACTGCTGCCACAGCTTGCAGGCATTAGGTAGGAACTCTTTCGGAGATCTAAAGGCTTGTAACGGTAAAGCCGATTAAAGCTGTATGTACACATATACTGGCAACGCGATAACGAAGATAGTGTTTAACAAGCTGTATGGCACTGTTTTCTGCAAGGCTGCAGCACTATAAACACCATGTCTGGCTTGAGCTCATCACTCAAACATGCAGTTCGATAACAGCTTGTTCACCGACGATGATTTCACAGAAGTCTGAATCACAGACAAGTTTTATGATCACCGGAGTGCGGTTGTAGGATACGCTACTCGCCAGATTGATGAATATCTATCTGCGAATGAAATGTCTTATTCTGTATGCAGCATTCTAACCAACTTGAACAGTTAGACAGGAAAGGACCGAGATAAAGTCACGTTTCTGTCAAAAACACCCGAATGCCTTAGTTGTTGCTGCCACAACTTACACATCGTCTACAGAAACTCTTTCTTCGTAATAATTGAGATTATTTGCCTTGCAGTTTTAAATTAATCAGAAAAAAGGGATCTTACGCGTGAAATACATTTTCAGCGTTGCAGGGTATAACTGATACAGCACAGGACGCAAAGGTGAAGTTCCGAGCGTATGGAACAGCAAGGCAGGTACAGGAAGACTGGGCTCCAAGACAGTTGCTGAGTCTCGATTGAAGTGTTGCGAAGTGTTCAGAGATCCACCCGCTGAGAATCGGGTCATAATATTTTGCATGTAAATCCTACCTGCCGGAAAATTATGCTATCTGGCAAGAGGAATGCACTTTTATCTGTATGACCTGCCTGTATCACGTGATGTTCTTACTTCTTACCCCTACAGGGTGAAAGATGGTGCTTTTGCATCGTTGTAGCATATATTTCATAAGCACCAGAGGCCTGAACTTAACACTGTTGTCGGAGCCATTCTTATGTGGAAGTACGAAGTACTTCTGAACAGAATTCGCTTGTGTCAGAAAACATCTAAATTACGAATATTGTTGTCTTATAGGACGTCATGTGATTTAATCTGATTGAACTTTACCGGCGTTTTCGTGAAACTTGCTGCCTTCAACATTACGGCAGAACACAGAGGCAACAATTTTCTCTGAAACGTCTGCGCTGTTATACTAGACTAAAAGTAGTCAGGATCTAGAAAACAGCATCTTCAAATATGTATTTAAATTGCACAAAAATCAGTTTCCATGTTTATATTATATCCCGGATCCCCTAGTAACCCGCATGTAATTAGAACTTGTAACTCAGGGACTTAAACTCCACGAATTACTTCAGAAAACTGAAACTATCTACTTGCGCATATAAATGTGGACTCCTGGACTCAAGTTTGGATTGGAATTATTGTGTGTGTATGAGCGTCCGCCCAACTATCAAATTGCAAATTAAAAAAACTCGCTGAGATCCCTGTCTCGTTCTGCTCTCTCTGCGCAAATGTTTAAGATTTGTATCTCAAAAGCTTTACCTCTGTCCAAAGTTTTTTAATTGAGCCGTAAACTTCGTATGAAAGGTAAACTTTTCTATCCTAAAGGCTCGTAGATGTATTTTGGTGGAGAATAGGTGTGTGTGTGTGTGTGTGTGTGTGTGGTGTGTGTGAGTGTGTGTGTGGGTGTTCTGTGGTGTGTGTGTGTGTGTGGTGTGTGTGGTGTGTGTGTGGGTCTGGTGTGGTATGTGTGAGTGTGGTGTGGTGTGGTGTGTGTGGTGTGTGCGTGTTTGTGTGTGTGTGTGTGGTGTGTGTGTGGGTCTGGTGTGGTGTGGTGTGGTGTAGTGTGTGTGGTGTGTGGTGTGGTGTGGTGTGTGTGTTTTTGTGTGTGTGTGGTGTTTGTGTGTGTGGTGTGTGTGTGTTTGTGTGTGTGTGTGTGTTGTGGTGTGGTGTGTGTGTTTTTGTGTGTGTGGTGTGGTGTGTGTGTATTTTTGTGTGTGTGTGGTGTGTGTGTTTTTGTGTGTGTGGTGTGGTGTGGTGTGGTGTGTGTGTGGGGTGTGTGTGGTGTGGTGTGTGTGTGGTATGGAGTGTGTGTGTATGGTGTGGTGTGTGTGTGTGTGGTGTGGTATGTGTGTGGTGTGTGTGTGGTGTGTGGTGTGGTGTGTGTGTGTGTTGTGGTGTGGTGTGTGTGTGTGTTGTTGTGTGTGTGGTGTGTGTGTGTTTTTATGTGTGTGGTGTGGTGTGGTGTGTGTGGGGTGTGTATGGTGTGGTGTGTGTGTGGTGTGGAGTGTGTGTGTGGTGTGGTGTG
>Ga0123355_10004926_pt1 | contig 19432 bp, 17 predicted proteins | sample TergutEmb28metaG_3_FD_89872 | JGI IMG/M metagenome (GOLD analysis project Ga0123355, IMG submission 89872) | Embiratermes neotenicus P1 segment gut microbial communities from Petit-Saut dam, French Guiana - Emb289 P1 | ecosystem: Host-associated > Arthropoda: Insects > Digestive system > Gut ... | reverse complement strand
GCTCATCGCTGGTTAAGAGGCCTACCCGACTTCCACTGCTCCCGGTGCCCTCGCCCCCGGATGCTCCTGGGCTCAGTCAGCGCCAACCGACCGAGACAACACTATGGTCATCATATCGGTTAACAATCGGCTCGGGCGCATCGTGCGCGAGATCCGCCCGGGCACCCGTGCGGTTGGCGCATTCCCGGATGGAAATTCTGCCGGCGGCGCACCATTGCAGCCGCACTCTCGCACTGTCTCCCAATCACGTTAAATCAACGCCGTCGGCTTCGGTCGCGATTGTGCGTTAACCCTTTTCCTAATCTATCCACGTGATTTGACATTATGTTCATGGCGAACCGGATAGCCAAGATGGCGAACCGGATAGCTAAGTCTTCAGGGTGGTCCGACGCCACCAGCTTGCATCTGGATTTAGCAGGGGGACGAGTGAGCCGATTCGTGCAAGGAGGTGTTCATGAAATCCGCATTGGTATGTGGCGCCGGTGGGTTTATCGGCGGTCATCTTGTGAAACGCCTCAAGGCGGAGGGCTACTGGATAAGGGGCGTAGATTTGAAGGCTCACGAATACGCGGAGAGTGTTGCCGACGATTTTGTCATCGGAGATTTGCGCGATCAGTATTTTTGCCGGCAGATAGTGGATCGCCGGTTTGATGAAGTTTACCAGTTGGCGGCGGATATGGGTGGCGCCGGCTTCATATTCACGGGCGAGAATGATGCCGATATCATCCACAATTCAGCGACAATCAACCTGAACGTTCTGGATGCCTGTCTGAAGCGACGGCTCACGCGAATCTTCTATTCATCCTCGGCCTGCATCTATCCTGCCTACAATCAAGAGGATCCGGACTCGCCTAATTGCGAGGAGTGTTCTGCCTATCCGGCCGCACCTGACAGTGAGTACGGCTGGGAAAAGCTGTTTAGCGAACGACTCTACATGAGCTATGCGCGGTGCTACGGGATCCAGGTCCGCATTGCCAGATACCACAACATCTTTGGGCCAGAGGGGACTTGGAAGGGCGGCCGCGAAAAGGCACCAGCTGCCTTGTGTCGGAAGATCGCGCTCGCAAAAGACGGCGACAGCATTGAGATTTGGGGCGACGGACAACAGACGCGATCGTTTCTCTATGTGTCAGAGTGTATCGAAGGAAGCCTGCGTCTCATGCGCTCGACCTTCACGGGGCCGGTGAATATCGGTTCCGAAGAAATGGTCACGATAGACCAACTGGCGGATGTGATAATGGAAATCGCCGGCAAGCGCGTCGGAAAGCGGCACATTTCCGGTCCGCTGGGAGTAAGGGGCAGGAACTCCGACAACCGACTTATCCGTCAGAGGCTTGGCTGGGTGCCTTCTCAGCGTTTAGCTGTTGGTCTCGAGCTTACCTATGCATGGATTGAGCGGCAGACACAACTGTCGAATCTGGTGCCAGTTTTCGCCTGATCGAAGCAGAACCCCGTTTCGGTAAACGCTGCTGTCGACGGGTAACTCATAGTCGGTAGATGCCAGGCGCTTCAACGATTTCCGTCATCATCCCGACGCTGGGGCGTCCGCAACTCGTGCTGCGTGCAGTCAAGAGTGCACTTGCACAGACCTACACAGATATCGAAACGATAGTCGTCGTCGATGGTCCGGATCAAGAAACCATTACTGCTCTGCAATCGGTTTCCGATCCGAGATTGAAGACGATCGTCAGCGGTAGATCGATGCAGGCCGCCGGCGCCCGCAACCTCGGCGCGGCGCACGCAACCGGTCACTGGATTGCCTTTCTGGACGATGACGACGAATGGCTGCCAAAGAAACTGGAGCTGCAGCTGGCTGTTGCTACGACTCGCGAACTGGGGCTGGTCACCTGTCTGAGCCAGATCAAAACACCACGTGGCAACTTTGTCTGGCCTATGATCATCTACGATAATGACGTGCCCATCGACGAATATCTCTTTGATCGCCGGACAATGTTTTCGGGAGCGAGCTTTATTCAAACGTCAAGTTACTTAATCCCTCGTGAATTGTACCAACGTGTGCCATTTCGCACTGATACCCCCCATGACGATTGGGATTTCTTACTGCGATTATCAAAACGGTTTGGTGCCCACATCTGCACTGTGCCTGAGGTCTTGGTGCGTGTGTACGCCGAGGAGCCTCGGTTGTCGCTCAGCCGGGTCGATACATGGGAGGTGTCTATCAACTGGCTGGAGGATGTAGCGCCTCTGCTAACACGGCGCTCATATAGCGGGTTTTGCCTCGGTGTAGTGGGTTCCCGTGCCGCCAATGAACGCGCCTATTCAGCGCTTTTCCCGTTGCTTCGCCGAGCCTTCAAGAACGGCTCTCCGAGCCTGTTGCATGTTCTGACGTTTGCGGCGTTTTGGCTAATGCCCCAAGATTTTCGTCGTTACGTGCGCGCCAAGCTTCGTGCGCAGTAACGCTCAAGGCAAGATTCTTTAATGAATAAGGAGGGCCAAGTTAACGAATTCTGGTTTCAGTATGGACTACATTTCATCGTAATAAGAGTGCGGGCGCATTTTCGTCCCGATCGACGGGCAAGCGAATTCCTTCTGGCCGCAGGGGGCTGGTTATCCTAATGACCGAAGTGCAGTTTGTCAGCGATGAGAGTGCGCATTGCCCCGCATCAGTCGCTGTCCCTCAGCGTGTCAATATACTTGGCGTAGGCATAATGCCACTCAACCTGGCGGAAGCCGTATCGATTTTGGAGAAATGGTGCGACGAAGGTCGCCGCGAATATGTTTGTTGTGTCTCGGTGCACGGCTTAGTCACGGCACAACGCGACCCGGTCATTCGAGACGCTATTAACAATTCCGGTTTGGCAACGGAAGACGGCATGCCGCTGGTATGGTGGTGCCGCGGTGCCGGTTTCACGCAGGTAAGCCGAGTCTGTGGATCAGAGCTGCTGGAAGCGATGTGCGCACAGAAGCGGGGGCATCGACATTATTTTTACGGGTCAAGTCCGGAAGTAATAAAGCAACTCACGGCACGCTTGACCCGGCGCTTTCCTCATCTGGTTGTTGCAGGGCATCGCGCACCTCCGTTCCGCACGCTGACCGACGAAGAAGATGCCGCAGATGTAGATGCCATCAATGAAGCCCGCCCTGATTTCGTCTGGGTTGGATTAGGGATGCCAAAACAGGAGAAGTGGATGGCATCTCATGTGAGAAAAATTCGTGCGACTGCGCTCATTGGCATCGGTGCCGCTTTCGATTTTCATGCTGGCGTGAAGCCTCGTGCACCCGTATGGATGCAACATTCTGGTCTTGAATGGATGTTTCGACTCATCACAGAACCGCGACGGCTAGGGCGGCGCTACCTTATCGACAATACGATCTTTGTGATCAGGGTAGCGCAACAGTTGGTCGGTTCGAAGTCGTTTGCACGATCGGTTAGGTCGCGTTGAACCTTGGCACGCCACACAGGCAGATTCTCCGTCAATTTCGAGTGCCTGCCCCGCCAACCCGGTCGCCGTGCCAAGCCGCTTCGCGCGCAAGCCTTCAACGACATCGACGACCTTGTGCTGGGTGGTCACCTCGCAGCTTGCCCGCCCGCACATGGCACATGGCCAAAGACGCTGGCGTACCAGTACGACACACCGAGTTCGCCGTGGGCCGGGCTCACCCGTGTGCCCCATGATACGGCGCGCATCAGCGATGCCCTCAGCCCGCCAACGCGCCAAATACCCGCCTAGGAGTGCAACTTTTCAGCTGCAGTAGGCTGTTGAAGAGTTGAAGACGTCTGAGATTGGCTCTGATTGCCGCTCGCTAAACAGATGGAGAGCTCCGCACCGGGTATATCCGTGAAGCCAGCACTTGCGCTGACCCTCGCTTACACGCCGCCGAGCGGAGCGCACCAACCTCTACGCACTCGCAAGGCTACCAAGCTACCGGCCTCGCGGCTTGAAAAACAAATGTACTCGGCCCGTCGGCGCATGCCCAGCCGAGAATTTCTGCGGTTCCTCGAAATCTTCTTTCTGAATAAAAATATTAAAGCTATGGGGATCGACCAGCTTCCACAGATCTTCAAATTTTCTCCCGTACCTCGGGAGCGTCAATGTGTGCACCTCGACGAACACCGCAGGGCTAGTGGCCAATATAGACTTGCTGCCCTCTAGTACATGATATTCATAGCCTTCCACGTCAATCTTGAGAAAGTTCGGTGTTATATTCAGTTCTTGCGCGATTGAATCCAGCGTGACGCATTCCACCGGAATCGTATGTTTGCCGATCGCGCGCACCATTCCATTGGAATTCAAATCCATAAAGATCTTGCCACAATTCGCCCCCACCGCCTTGTCTACGACCGTGACATTGGTTAAGCCGTTGATCTCGACATTCTTCCGTAGAATTGCAACGTTTTCTGGCAATGGCTCAATCGCGATGACTCTTCCGTTGGTCCCTACCCAACGAGATAGGAGAATAGACTGGGCGCCGTGGTGTGCACCGCACTCGATTACGACGTCGCCAGGCTTGACCATTTCGCGCTTTACGAAGCTCATTTCGAGGGAGGTATCGGTCTTGTTGCCGTACCAACTCTTGCCGGTCACATTTCCGATATAGAATTTATGTATCTCGCCGGCGACGTTTCGCTCTATTTGAAAAGGGACAAAATTGAAGGAGTTGGCGAAGTGCCGCGCCCGTCCCGACAGCGCCTCCCTGAGCCATTTGGGTGACGTCAGTTTGGCCAGGACGTTCTCCGACACGTTCTCCATAACGGGCCTCCACTCAATTGCCCAACAAAATCCCGTCCAACAAAATCCCGCACTACAAGCTTCTGTAGAGGAGCTTCCGATGACGGCGCAACCACAATGCTATAACATCTGATGGAACCACTCACCTCGGGAAAGGTTAACGCTGGGCGCACCCGATACGTGGATGTTCAGCGCCGACACGCGATGAATACGGGGTGACGGTTGCAATTGCCTAGCCCGGCCCAAGCCAAGCATCAGCGGGGATGACACGGCGTCCCGGCTGCTGTGCTTGCCGATCGGCCAGGAAGTTAATCAATGCCCCATTGCAGCGAATGCGCATGTCCGTTATTTCGGGCCGGTCTGTTCGCATGTGTGTGGCGTCACGACCACGACGGTTCCTCGTAGCGGCAGACGCTTTTCGGCGAGCAACTCCTGGCGCAGACGGACGCTCGTTCTCTGGAGACACCACCTAAACTCATGAACCATTCGCTGGCCCGCCATAGCGCGCTGTATATTGTCGCGAGGCTTTGCCCGGGCATCTTTGCCGTTGCGGCAACCGCAGCGCTTACCCGGCTTCTTCAGCCACAAGAATATGGAATATACGCACTTGCGCTCGTAATCATGACGTTGGGGTCGAGCGCTTGCTTCGACTGGCTCAACTTGTCGCTTCTCAGATTTTACGAAACCAGGCGCGGAGACCCGAAACTAGTTAGCACGTTCGTCTCGATATTTGCTGTCATCACCCTTTTGTCAGCATTGGGATTTGGTGGACTGTGGATCACCGGTGCCTTCGCGGGGCGCAGTACCGGCATCGCAATAATCGGGTTGATGCTGGTCTGGACCTCATCTTGGTTCGAGTTCGTTTCCCGATTGGCGGTGGCGGAGTTCCAGCCGCTTAATTACCTCCTAATGAGCTTCGGACGATCGGTGTTCACCCTTCTCGGAGCTTGCGGCGGGGCTTGGCTGACGGGGAGTCCCGCCTGGGCAGCGCTCGGAACCGGCCTCGGTAGCTTTGCGGGAACGTTCTTCGTCAGGGTCCCGGTTCCTCTACCGTCGATTCGACGATTCGACCGAGATCTTGGGCGCGAGATACTGAGATTCGGCGCTCCTATGGCGGTCAGCATGATTGTGGGCACAATGATCAGCAGCGGCAGCCGTCTTCTTGTCGAAGAGCTTGATTCGGCTTCGGCACTCGGTCTCTTCACCGCGGCGTCTATTTTGGCACAGAACACGCTAGCGGTGATTGGTGCGGGCGTTGCCTCGGCCGGCTATCCCCTGGCAGTGCGTGCGATGGAGCGCGGGGACACTGAGACTGTACGTAGGCAACTTTCGGCGAACGGGACCCTCCTCCTGGCGATCCTAGCTCCGGCGAGCTTGGGCTTGGCATTGACGGGGAACTGCCTCGCGACGACGCTGGTGGGATCCAAGTTCACGTCTGGCGTCGCAACGCTCGTTCCGTGGATAGCCGCAAATACATTTTTTGTAGCGATCCAATCCAATTACCTGGACCATGCATTTCAGCTGGGCTTAAGACCGCACCTGCAGGTCGTCGTTCTCCTGTGTTCGGCAGGGATTGCTATCAGCCTTTGCTTTTATGAGATCCCCCGTGAGGGGCCACTGGGAGCGGCAATCGCTCTGACCGTATCGGCAGCTGTCGGATGTGCACTCTCAGCTATCCTTGGTCGGCGGGGATATCCCCTTCCCTTACCCATTGCAAGTGGCGCGAGGATTGCCGCCGCTAGTGCCCTGATGGCTTTGGTTGTGATCATGTTACCGGATAGCGGGTGGGCAGGGCTTACCCTCCGTGTAGGCATCGGAGCAATCGTATACGTGCTTGCGGCGCTGGCTCTCAATGTTGCGAATGTCCGTGCACATCTGATTGGCCATGTCCAAAGGGCCAATCTGCGACTGAACGCCGAAACAGACGAAGAACCCGATACCCCCGTGGCGATGTCTCTGCCGGCGCGTCCCCAAGAAAGACAGCCCCAGCCTCCTTTTGCCGCCTAGACTACAGCCTGTTCGACTTTTGGCCGACCAGCACCAAACAGCAATGATCCCTTCCCGGAAAAAGCTCATGATCTGTGAGCGGGACGCTTCCCTCCTTCTCCCGCAGAGAGGATGCCCTTCGACGTTTACGAATTCGCTCTAGTTTTATCTCCTCAACAATGCCATCACTCTTTGAACCTTTGGATGTCAACTATCGTCCAGCGGTTCAGAACAATTGTGGCTCTCGAGGGGAGATGACGCGGTGCAAAACGAGTGTTTCTGCCAGCCATGTCCGCAAACAACTGTACCGGGAGGCGGCTTCTCGCGCTTCAACTCTTTGGCTTGGGTTTGTCCCCATTGAACATCGCACCACGACGAAAGGGCCACGTGAACGGTGTCTCTATACCTAATCCTCAATGCCAATTGTTTAATCCAATTCCAGCAAGGTCGAGCCAAGCGCTGCCGCGGGAAACAGCAACGAGGCACCACTACGACAGTATACCCGCGTGACCTCGAAGCACTACTACGGCTAAATTCTTCCCGTTGAGAATGCGGGCAGGGGGTGATCGGTGAGTGTTATTTTCGACCGCAGCCAAGGCGTCCGACCACTGCCGAGGCCCGCCCACTTTCCGTTCATTGACCCGCGGCTCCATGCCACCAATCCGCGTATCAATGTGCTAATGGTAAGCGCGCTGATCACAATGCCCTATCGTGTGATGCGCGTTGCCGAAGCGGCAGGTGGTAACGTCTACGTTCTAGGCAGTGCCAAATCAAAGGGGCTCCGCTATTCACGATATTGCGAAAGATTCGTCTCAACTCGGCGGCCGATGGCCGGCCTGCGAGACTTTGAGCTGGCCGCTGAGATAAATCGTTACGTAGCAGATTTTGATATCAAGATGGTGCTACCAGGAGACGCCGAGGCGACACGTTCGATACTTGCGATCAATGACCTGCTAGATGCCCCTTGTTTCCCCGCCCCGGATCTTGAGCAGTTCGACTACCTAAACAACAAGTGGCATTTCACAAATCTCTGTCGGTCGTTGGGCGTCTTATGCCCGACCACTTGGCTGCTCCGCGATGCCGGTGCGTTGTCAGCTATGCTCGACAGCGGGGAGATTCCCCTCCCCGCTATCGCTAAGCCTCTAAACCAGGATGGCGGCCTGGGGGTCGTCCGGATCGACGCGGCGAATTCACGAGCGCAAATCAGAAATATCGGCTATGCCCCCATCCTGGTACAGGAACTGATTGACGGCGCGGATATCGGCGCCAGCGTGTACTGTGAGGGAGGGAATATCAAAGCATTCATTGCACATCAATTGAGACGTGCAACTTATTACACGCTTGATCAGCCATGTATCCTGTCAACTCTCACGCGCATTGTTCAACACCTCAAATGCGATGGTGTGTTTAACTTTGATATGCGCCTCGCGCCAAATGGCAACGTCTACTACCTTGAATGCAATCCACGCCTTTTTTTCAAGATTAGCTTGTCGATGCTGGCGGGGATCAATTTCATCAAGTATGGATTCGGAGCCGCACCGGACGCATATAAGCCACAACTCACAGGCAATGTCCGTTTACCCAAGGCGCTGGCGCTCGCGATGCTTACCCCGTGGCGCATTAGCAAGCGCGATTTACGCGCGCTGTGGCATCTATGGGGAGATCCGATTTCTTATTTGCGCGAGGCATTCGGGATTGACTCCGAGGACCATGAGGAAGCGGCCAAAACGCGACACTTCCCCGAGTTGCGTGACTTGTATCAGAGCGAGCTGAGTTGAGATTGGCGGCGACGGGCGATAACCTCGAAGAGCTGCCGGTCCGGCCGGCGACGGCGCACTAAACGCTCTTACAGGAAGCTATCTGGACATTAGGCGAATGCACACAAACCCTTTGATGGGTCCGGATGTGGGCTGGCATCGCCTGACCGGCAATCCGGTTGCGACGACGTCGACCCTGGCCGTGCAATGGGGAGTTGAATGAGTTCGTCGCCTGGATGCACGAGGAGCTTGTCACCCCTTCTCGACTTCGCCCACGAATTACGCCGAGTACAATTCGATGCGGAACATCGAATTCGACGGAGAGCCCTCGGGTTTCGGCCGTGGCACGGCGGCATGGCTTGACGCTCCAACAGTTGTTTTGTTGGCGGCGGATGGCACGGCGAGCTGGCGACGACAGGGCCGAATATTATGTGGTGGAGAATTTTGGACCTGTGCGACGCCGACGGGTTCGATCGTCATCTCACATGGACCCGTGGCAGATGGGTGGGAAGCGCGCGGGCGGACGCGGGCCCTCTATACTGCTATCATGCTAGTCGTCGACGGCTTCGCTCGCAGCGATGGCGTGGGTTATCTCGAGTCTGTTGGCGCGGTGAAGGCGGATGCTCCGAGGGCACCGATATTCGGAGTGGAAACCGCCGGCCCACCCAGCGCCGTTACCGCGGCAGTTCCGGTTCCGATGGCAGGACTGCCCAGTTGAAGGGTGAAGTTCGACGGAATCAAAGGTGGGTCGGTGACCCAAAGAGGATCCGTCGGATAGACGTTGTTAGGTAATCCGTCATCCTGCCATAAGGCGGGGTTGGACGAAGGGATGTTGCCTGTATTGGTACCCGCACCTATCGATGCATATATATTGCCCTTGTACAGAACAGATTGGCCTTGGGTATAGTCGGTAGATGCTGACCATTCCGCAGGCTTATGGGAAGAACTTCCTATATAATCAAAACCATTGTAACAGACGCCGTGAATACCAGCCAAACCCACTGAGCCGCAAATACTAGGACCTGTAAAATTAAAGATGTTGTTGGTCCAAGTGTTCCGATATTGGAAGCCACGCTCAGTCGGATAACCGCTTAACGCTGACATGTTGTATTTCTTTACACCAAAACCATTAGCGACGTTCCAGGAAATATTGTTCTGCCACTGGTCACTACTGCTACAAGACGCGCCAATTCCGTAAGCTGTTGAATTCAACGTAGATACGGAATTGTTGTAGGCGGAATTATTCAAGACCGCGGCATTATTCGCGTGGAACAAATGTATGCCACGCCCCCCATTGTCATACACGATGTTTCCGAAGAGCAGCCATCCGTAGTTATAGTCCTCTCCATTACAACTGCGTTGGTTATGGCTAGAAATCGAATCGAGGATGATGCCATTGCCATCGGTTTGCGGCCCCACCAGGTTGCCGTTGTGATGACTAATGTTGTTGGCGATGACGTTCCGGATCGTGTGGCCGTTGACGGAACCGTAGACACCGTCCCAAGTGCTAGCGGTATAGTGTGCAGACACGTTTTCAACTATGCCGATCCCACTCTCGTCGTAGCGATTCGGCCAAGACGTATTGTATACGATGTTGCCTACTACAAAAATATTATCGGAATAGAGAGTTTGTATCCCGGCACCACCGAGATCATGAACAAGGTTGTTGATCAACACAACGTGATGGCTATTGGCGGATAAAGAGATTGCACGACTTCCCGGACCGATGCCGACATCATCACCTGACCAGTACGTGAGGGTACCTCCGCCGCTATAGGCCATCGTGAGGCCATGAGACAATTGGTACGTCACCGTTTTAGCGGCCGTTCCCGGACCCGCAAAGAAGTATCCGTTGGCGCTATTGATACTGCCGGAACCAGTCAACCCAGCAATTGAAAAGCCCATAGCAGTAGCTAAACCGCCATTCCCGCCAGGTTTCGGTACCGATGCCAGTGTCAGTATGACAAGGCCGGTCGAGGAATTATAAGAAAGACCAGAGACATTCACAGTGGCTGTAATTGTGGATGTAACCTCAAATCCATCCAGGATCGCGTAGTTGCCAACCATAGTGCCAGTAGATGTCGCAACTATGCCACCCAGCGGATTATCACCGGAACCGTTAATTTTGCAGACCGGCTTCGAGCCTTCAGCACCGTTCGTAACCAGATGAAGATAAGGCCTCGCGGTTTGCGCGCTCGGCCCCGTTGCGCAGCGTAGAACCGCGTAGCCTGTCGCATTATTAGCATTTCCAGCAGTCCCCCTCGAGTTCAGCAAAATGACATCTTCGCTATAGGTGCCAGCCGCGACGTTAATGCAAGCACCGGGCCGAAATACGGTGTTGCCGTAGGTTGCTTTGCGGATTGTCTTCCAGGGTGTCGACGAACTTTGCGCCTGTGTATTGGAATTATTGTCACTACCCTTCGCGGCGTTGACATAATAATTGGCCGAACACGTGTAATTGGCTTGAGGCAGCGGATAAAATTCATTGGACGTACCCTGACCCGCTGTCGATGCGAAGGGAGCGACGACGATTGCTGTAACAGCCAAAAGAAGGCCCGACAACCATGCTAGTGATAGAGAACCCAACGAGCGATTCGCCAAATGAACAATCACCGTGCGCTTCCTACGAGTGACAATTTGGAGCCGAGTAGAATATGAGCTGTCGATGCATCGGCTGCGCTTTAGAAATAATAATCCTCTCACGTTCAATAGAAGGATTCCCCTGATTGTTTGGCGCCGAGCAATTTGGGGCCCGCACGACCGCCTTGACCCATCGATAGGCCAAAACCCCTCGAAGGTATTTTATCTATGTTGCGTAAGGATTGGCCAAACTCGATTGGTTAACCCGGTGCATGCCCACCGCCGTCGCTATTGCTAGATCTGGTGAAGTGATTACGCCAATTACGGGCGCGTTGCGCCACGCCACGCCGTGGCGGCGTTTCGCCTGATGTGCGGGAGCGGGCGGCAGGGCGCGACGGGGAGTTGTTGGAGGGGCAGTGAAAGCGCAACGACCGATCGCGTTGCACACAAGCACCGGCACATGCCGGCGCTTCGGTGCGCAACACGAAGCGCTCGTTGTCCCGATCGACGGCGACTTTCTGGCGCGCGGACGACGGGCGGGGTCATCGGCTTCTGGTCGGCGAGCACGATCTCGCGCACCTCGTAGTGGCTGCGCTCCCGTTAGCCGAGAATGTACTCGATTCCGCGCACCTCGAGCGCGGCCATCGTGTGGATCATGCCCCGGTTTGCAACCCTGCGTCCTGCGTGCGACCCCGAACGTGACCCAAGTCTCAAGAAGATCGGCCGGACCGCCTCATCCAGGACCACAATCACCTGGCGGGATAAAGCTGATGGAGCTCGAGCGCCTCGGCACCCTCCGCCCGGTAGGCCTCGAGCCGCGGTCGCATGACCGGTCCGAAGGTCAGAGACCATCAGCCGATGCATGATACGTCACAGTAGGTGGCGAAGATCGCCCGCTCGAGCTGAAACTCAAACCGGAGACCACCAGAGTCAAGGCGAGTTGGTCTTACCTAATTAACTATTTTTCTTAATTCACACCAATGAGTCAGCACTATGCTGGACGGCGCTGCAATGGATTTAAGAAGAGAATAGCACTCGCGGATGAGCATGGTAGGCGCTTTGAATCGACCCAATTCGAACTTGCAAGCGCCGACTTCTGGCCACCTTAGCTATCGCCCTGATATCGACGGCCTGCGCGCGATCGCCGTAATAGCCGTGCTTGGTTATCATCTGCAAGTTTCGTGGATTCCGGGAGGTTTTGTCGGGGTCGACATTTTTTTCGTTATCTCTGGTTACCTTATTGGGTCCAACATTATTAGTCAGTCGAGCAATAATGAATTTTCCCTGGCCCGTTTCTATATAGGCCGAGTGAGAAGAATTATTCCCGCACTTGTGGTCACAATAATTTGCTTTTTTCTGCTTTCTTATCTTGTTCTCTTTCCACAAGAATATACAAATTTTGCGTACTCTGCACTTTATGCGGCCCTGTCTATGTCTAATATCTATTTTCTAAATCATTCCGGTTACTTTGGTGCGCTCGCCTCTACGCAACCTTTACTCCACACCTGGTCGCTCGCGGTTGAGGAACAGTTCTACGTCATATTTCCGCTTTGTATTGTTGTGATGTTTCGATTTGCTCCGAGAATGTTAAATTGGTTCATCATTTTATTATGGATTGGTTCATTCGGCTGGAGCGCGTACGGAGCATTTGCAAATCCCGACGCCACATTCTATCTGGCCCCTACGCGAGCTTGGGAATTGCTTTCCGGCACACTGATCGCAAATCAGTCACAGAGCTCGAAATTCTCGGTATCAACCCGCAACGTGCTTGCAATGCTTGGGCTGGCGATGATCGCCTTCTCCATATTTGTTTACAGCTTCGAGACACCGTTTCCAGGTGCGACCGCGCTGCTGCCATGTCTTGGAGCGGCATTTGTCATCGCCGCCGGCCAATCAGGTGTATCCTTGGTTGGAAAATTACTGTCGCTGAAGCCGGCCGTGTTTCTAGGCTTGATCTCGTACTCACTCTATTTATGGCATTGGCCGATCATTTTCTTCCAGCAAACTGACTCTATACTGGTATCGGGCGCGTCACGATTGACAACGCGACTAATTATCATTTCATGCTCTTTGATCGTTGCTACATTATCGTGGCACTTTGTGGAAAAGCCATTCAGGAATCGAACAAGAATGCCAAGTTCGACTGCTTTGTTCGGCGGGCTGTTCGGGTTGGGTTCATTGGTCGTCCTTGCTCTGATGGTCATTTCAGCAACCGGGTTCCCAAGAAGATTTTCGCCCTTGGCGGTGGCATATGCATCATATCTGGATTATGGACAGGCACACTTTCGCGAGGGCAAATGCTTCATTGTTACGCCCCACACATTTTCAAATTTCGATCGCGAGGCATGCCTAGCACACGAGGATGGCCGTAAAAATTACCTGTTGCTCGGGGATAGTCATGCAGCACAGCTTTGGTACGGACTATCTAGGTTGTTGCCCGGCGTCCATGTGTTGCAGGCGACGGCTGCGGGATGCGTCCCGGAATTTAGTCACGCATATAGAGTAGCCGACTCATGCACACTTTTAATGAACTACATATTGACCAATTATCTGGTCGATAATCACGTGGACCAACTTTTAATCGCCGCTCGGTGGAGCGAGAGAGATATACCAGGCCTGAAGAAAATACTTGCATGGGCCAATCAACGAGGAATACCTGTGACTGTGTTTGGACCTATGACCGAATATGATTTGGCGCTTCCGCGCGTACTGGCTTACGCGGCGGAGGAACAAGATTGGAGAATTACTGATAGTCATCTAATGAAAAGTAACGCGCGTTTGGATGAAAGCTTGCAAGCGATCGCAGAGAGGTTCGGCGCAAGGTATATTTCGTTTTACAAGCTCCTATGTTCAGCGGATCGTTGTTCGAAAACTGCTTCCGGTGGCGTACCGCTCGAATTCGACACAGACCACCTGACAAAGGAAGGATCATTATTCGTGGTTCAAAGGTTGGTGGCCTCAAAGCAATTGCCCTGATGAGCGTGGCGCCGTCACGGCACCTATTGACATGCTTGCATTGCCGATTTGGACGTTGTTCGTTCCGATCAGGGCGCCACTATCTCGTTTATCGAACACATCAGGACCTGCTCGAGCTTTAGCTTTCATCCATACGGGGCTCTTTGAATTGGCGCAGGCAACGCCACCTATCGATCACTGAGTGCAAACCTCGCTTGGGACAGGAATGGTATGCAAGCGCTGAAGATGGGCCTGTCTTCGTCTCCACCCCTCTACCCATATCGCTTGCTCACAAAACAAACCCGTTATGAAGAAAATACTTGTCGCCGCTTCGAGCGGATTCAGTAAGACTCCTTCCGTAACTCCAACCACTATAACACCAGCAGAGTACAGCAAGGTCGATGTTGCTGTGGTTTTTTGCGAGGTTCGCAGGCATCGTGTAGCGAGCACGATATTTCGAACAAACAATAAAACGACAATGGCGGTGCCCACCAGCCCTACGTTTAGGAGAAGCTCTAACACGGCATTGTGAGCCTCAGGCACGTCAAAGAGCAGTGAATCTGAGATCTCGCGCGCTGCCGGGTTGTCAGGCACCCAAAACGCGAGGTATCCCCATCCCAACCATGGCTTTTCAAAGATATCAGGGATCACGAAGCGCCAAATTTCGGTGCGCCCAGTCAGGGTGGGATCTTTGCCCATTATTTCCAGCAGCGAATCGGAGAACACCGTCCCGTACAGTACTAAGGGCAAGGCCACACAGACCAGTGTAATCCCCAAAAGGCGAACGAAGCCGCCTTTCCGAATAAGGGCGATCGTCGCTTCGGTGCCGCAGTACACGAATATCGTCAAGCAAGAGGTCCCTGATTGAGAAAGCAATGCAACAATAATCATGAAGATAGTGAAGAACGCGCTGCTCAGTGATCTACCCTTCCGCGCCCGTAAACCGTGCAGGGTGGCAAGCACACCTATTGCCATGACCGAGCCAAGAATGTTCTTGTGGATAAAAATACCGCGCAGGCCATCTTCCGTCATCGCGATGCTTGGGGAAACGACATACAAAAGGACCGATGCCGCCCCGGAGAAGAAGCATAGTCGCGCGAGCAGGTTCATGAATCGATCGGGCTCGATACTACAGACAATCCCGATTGCGCCAACGATCACGAATAGATACACGGTGCCTTCGCGCAAGGTGGCGGACGGACTCACAGACCAAACTGCGGAACACAGCAGTAGCCCGGCTAGTCCGAGCGCGAGGATCGCGCCCGTCTGCACGCTCTTAATCCGCCGAAATCCGGTGCCGAACAACACAAGACCCGTCACAACCAAAAGCAGATTAAAGCTCGCTGTCATCGTGTCGCCGCCACGGCCGTCCGGTTCTCCATAAAGTGTCAGATCGAGGAAAGTGAAGGCTTGCATAGCCAGCAATAGAAACAGGGCACAAACGCAATAGTGCCATCGACGCATCTTCGCATTTCCACTCACGGGAGTTGGCAGTCTGCCCATCAACACCATCCCCGGGCTGCGCAACGTTCCTTGCGACCATCGTCCTTTATAGCGTGACCGCGCCCGCCGTCCGTCCGCCGCCGTTGCGCGGTCTCGTGAGACTTTTCCGGCTCGGCTGTGCAGTTCCAGCCCACGACGCGATCAGAGGAGTGATCGGCCGAGCAAGCGTAGACCTGGCTCGACAGCTTCATCGAGCGGGACCCATCATAGATGCGTAGACGGCAGCGATCCGATCGGGATAGTCGACGATGTTGTGCGCTCGCAGGTAGGCCGCTCGCGCGCCACTCCCAAGGCGGCTGCGCAGCGATAAGTCTGTGATACACGTCGCAAGCGCCCCTGCAAGCGCCTCAATGTCGCCGGGTGTCACGACAAGGCCTGACACACCGTCTTCTATCACTTCGGCCAGGGACCCAACCGGGGTGCACACGACGCACAGGCCAAACGACATTCCCTCCAGCACCGACATCGCCATTTCTTCCACATAGGACGGCAGCACCAAAATGTCGGCAGCGTCGAGCAGCGACGCTACGGTGGCGCGGTTCACCCACCCAGGAAAACTGATTCGGTCCCGAACCCCGAGCTGTGCCGCCTGCAGCTCGTAACCAGCCTGGTCCGGGCCTCCGCCAGCAAGAATCGCATTCCAGTGCAGACCCGCGAGCTCGCGCCGCGAAAGCGCTTCAATCAGGTCTGGAACCCCCTTACGGGGCTGAAGCTGGCCAAGGAACAGGATGCAAGGTTGCCGTTCCCCATCCTTGCCGTTCCGATGCCGTGACCTTGTCGGGTCAGGCACGCCGTTAGGAATAATGTGGATCCTTTCTCTCGGCACCTCGAGCACCTCCGCGACCATCGTCGCGGCCGGGGTACCCAGCGCAATGATCCGACCTGCATTGTGAAACATCGTGCGCACCGACCGGCGCAGCCACCGCGGAAGGCGAGCGTAGAACGTGCTGTAACTACCGTCATGCAGGTGCAGCAGGTAGTCGAGTCCCAAGAGGCGCGCGACGTAGACAATGATCAGCTTGCGCCACGTGCTGCCATTGCCGGCCAGATGAATATGCAGAACCGGCCGTCTACGAGCCTCTCGAGCGATCTGGATCAAGCATCGCATAAAAAAAAACGGCCAGACAATCCGACGGTATTTTGGGCCACGTGTATCGATGATCTTCATTGTGGGGCGTACCCCGTTATTCCAAGATTCCATGACGTAGCCGACCATTCGGCCAATACCGCCCCCATTCTCAAGGCCCCCGCCATTTACCATCAAAATCATTCGCCCAGCCTTCACCGCTCCTAGTGCGCTCGACACCGGTTGGCGTTTCTGATGCAGCCGCGGGTCCAACACCGCTGAAGCAGCCAGTCGTTTCGTGAGTGGTGCCGTTACTTGACCCTCCGCGGGAACCGAATCGGTTGCTAACTTCTTTGCAGCCGCCTCAGGCCAGCGTTTCGAGACAATGGACATGGACTTGTCTTTCTACCTTGATGCAAGTTGTTAGTCGGCTCGAACGGAAGGCTCGAATAGTCGGCGGTCCGGATTGTACCCCCACCTTTCGGATCTCGCTCGGCACGGTTTGCCATTCGCTAGCGCAGGACTTCCATCCGCTCAGTTGGAGTGCGAGACTCAATGTAAGTATCGCGCTGCCGACGTAACGTCGCGTTAGCCGACGGGGCTCGGTGATGAGCCGAAAATGGCCACTCGATGCTGGCAGTCGCATCACTGTGCCTCACCCCAACGAGCAGATGTATGTCATTGATCTTGTCTACCTGCCGACGCCCGATCCTTCCCTGCCTGCTGAAGGTTAGATTCTTTAGCATAATGCTGATTCACGCAGATCAATGTGCGGCCAAGTCGACTCATTCCAAAGTAAACCACGTCGTGACGGCAAAAATCCGGCCGTTTCAATGCACGGAGCCACCGGTTAGTTTGTAATTGAATTTACGGTCGACGCCGCAACAAGTGTCTCGCGGGGCATCTTCACCCCCGCCAAACAATGAGAGAGCCGTCTTGCTTGATAGCGAGCACCGAGCACGAACCGTACGAGAGGACCGAAATCATTAACGGCAGCAAACCCGATCATGTGGAAGCCCGGGATCGACGTTTCGAACTTGCTTGACAAAACAGGCGCATGGTCGGTCATCCTGATGCGCCTGAGAATTTCGGCCGACAAGAACCCGAGACGGCGCAGGTCTACGCGATAGCCGGTCGCGGCGATCACGTGCGGAGTTACTATGTCACGCTCTGAGCCATCCCGACCTCTCGCACGGATGTGCAAATGTCCGTTCCTGATCTCTGCTCGGTTAGGTGTCACGCCAGTCTCGATTGGGACGCGACCGATGATGCTCTCCCGCATGAACCAGCCGGTCGACGGGCCTAGCATCGTCCGCGCTTTATGGCGACGAATGCTTTGGGGCAACGCGTGGAACACGAGGGGCTCGTAGCCAAAGATGTATAGTTGCCAACCGCCGCCCATACCGGAATCGGGCGAGTGCAATCGCCTAAGCAAGGACCGGGGTCCAGGCGGCGGTGAATGGAATGCGATCGAACGTCGGCGCGCCAAGACCGACACCTCGCTGCCACTATCCTTGAGCAATCCAGCTAGGTCCAGTGCCGAGGCACCTGCGCCCAGGACCGTGACTTCCCTGCCGCGAAACCGGTCGAGCGATCCATAGCAGCTGGAATGGGTAACGAATTCATCAGGTAAGTGACGCAGAAACTCCGGCACATAGGTGAAATGTGAAATGCCGATCGCGAGCACTACCCGCCTGGCCATAACAATTTCGCCGTCATCCAACCGGAGGACGAAGCCATCGCCCGTCGTGTCGAGCGCCGTCAGCATCTTTTCTTCGAGCTGTGGCACGAAGCGCCGCTGGAACGCCATGCCGTATTTGACGAATGTATCGAGCTTTATCGGTACCTGCTCGGCGTCGTATTGAATACGTTCCTGCGCGCAGTAATTCCCGAGTGTGAATTCGTCGTGGCGATCCGCGAGATTTGACGATTTGCCGTCGGATTTGAGCCTCATGCCGGGTGGCATGTGGTCGCGCCACAATTCCATCGGCTTGCCGAAAATACGGAATTCAATTCCCAGCGCCGCCAAGTGTGCTGCAAGCGACAAACCATTGGGACCAGCGCCGATGATTGCGACGTCAATGAAGGAGCTCAAGAAATTTCCCCCGTGAGTAGAAGAAGGTCGAAGGATCTTACGGGCTCATTAACGGACTGGGATGCGACCGCTGCAAGCACAGAGTCGTAAATTTTTTTGCCAGGCGATCTGCTAGCATCCGCCGATTGCTCTGTGGGCTCGGGCTGAATGAGCGTGATGCCCTAAAGCATTGCCCTGTCACCGTAAGCTCGTGTCCGCGATATATCGCGATATATATATTGATGGATGGCATACCAGGAGGCCGGGGTCTTGCTCTGCTGCTCCATCCAAACGAGCTAATAAAATGCGACATTCGCTCGGGCTATGCTGCAAGGCGCAGATACAATTGTTCCTGCGATTGCACGGATGGTGAGCCCCTGCCACCCACTGTCGGACCTGCAACCGCTGCAGCCATCAGTGCGCAACCGGCGGCGATGCGCATGCCGTCCCGCGATCGGCAGGGAAGTGGATAACCGCGCCGACCCAGCCATTAACGTATTCGGACCAGAGTGAGCCCGTCAGATGCGGTAGGATTAACGTTCAGGGGCAACTCTGGCGACAATAAAGTGGTGAGACCCGAGAATGCCGAATCTTGAATACTCGAGTATTGAGCAAGTCGTAGATGACATGGCCGCTCGGGCAAGCGACGGCGCCAGCCGCGTTATCCGATCTCACCCTTCCGGAGCCTCGACCATCAAGCAGACGATCGCCCAGATCTGGGCTCGCCTGCTCGACGGGGTAGATGTGCAGCCAGATGACAATTTCTTTGAGCTCGGGGGCGACTCACTACTGGGGATCGCGTATCTCTCCAAACTACGAG
>Ga0123355_10004925_pt1 | contig 19433 bp, 17 predicted proteins | sample TergutEmb28metaG_3_FD_89872 | JGI IMG/M metagenome (GOLD analysis project Ga0123355, IMG submission 89872) | Embiratermes neotenicus P1 segment gut microbial communities from Petit-Saut dam, French Guiana - Emb289 P1 | ecosystem: Host-associated > Arthropoda: Insects > Digestive system > Gut ... | reverse complement strand
TTGTTGATTTCTGTCCATTCCTTGGATGTATCCCATTTTCTCTTCCCCGTTTCCGCTTGATGGTTCTTCTATTATATCTTCTTTTCATGGCTTTCGGGGGTGTTTCTCAACAGTTTCTTAGAACATGTACCTTCCTATAAGATGGCACTAGGTGAATTGTACAGAATTGTCTCATATGGCGGATGTGTTCAAATAACGGTGCCTGGCTTACCTTATTTGAAAACCACTTTTGAAGACCCATCAATAATAACAGCCTTAGATCGGATGGAGGCATTTGGTCAATATGACCATCTACGCTTATTCGGAGACAATTTTTTAGAACACTTTGTACCAGAGTGCCAAAGTTGTGTCTACAAAGATATGTGTTCATCAGGTTGTCCTGCTGTTGCGTATTCAAATAACGGCAATATATTATCAAACAGTGAGCAATGCGATAGAAGACAGGGCGTTTTTGGTCGAATTATATCAAGTGTGTTGACTGAGGTATAGCAGTAGTAGTAAAAATGAACGATTGTTGTCAGACAATACATTATAAGTACAAGTAGCCTTTCGATGTGGCGTTCTTGTAATTGTATGAAATAATTACATGATGAAAGGAGGTGTTAGGATGGAATATACAAAACCTGTTTTTTTATCATATGCTGCTGATGAAATAATGGAGCTAATGATATCACCATTAGCATCATGTTACTATGCTTACTCCAGCACTGGTTGTGGCGACTATGCTTCTGACGGAAGTGGTTGGGATATATGTCCAGGAAGTACCTGGTGTTCGCCTTCATGGCCGACCTTCCAATGATAACCAGTTGGAGGGTGCTGTGTTTTGGATGCAATCATGCATCACTCTAAATCATAATGTGTAGAATGGCGGTGAATTTATGAAACATGATGTATCCTGGACGGAGGTTATTAGAAATTTAACTAAAGATGTTCCTAGAGATTGCCCTGATCCAGCAATTGCATATTTGGAAATTATTCGAGACAAGCCTTTTCCTGTATCAGTAAAGGAAGAGGAATTGTTAATCCAAAGAGCGATTGAAAATGAAATTACTTCAAAAATAGTTTTGGCAGAATCAAATTTACGCAATGTAGTATCAACAGCAAAATGGTTTTTTAACGAATGCGAAAGTGAAAATGTCACATTCCTTGAGTTAATAGATGCTGGTAATCTGGGTCTTATTGAGGCACTTGGAAATGTTACACAGAGTGTTGCTACTCAGTTTCAAAAGCATATTACAGAGTATGTTTCTGCATCAATAATACAAATGTTAGCCAAATTACTCACTGCAGATTCTCTAAAGCGAGTTGAAAATTCTTTTTTTGCGACTCGCCACATTGATGATATGCCACGCGCTAGGAAAGCATTTGCAATTTAGTTTGTAGCATTAGCACCACATAACAATGGCTCAGAAAGATTACTGTCTTTTTGAGCCATTGTTATTACTAAAACGTGTGAGTAAAAGGAGTTAAAGTCTATGTGTACTAAAACACCGCTTATTAGCATCATTGTTCCCGTATACAACGCGAGTGATTATCTGGACAAATGCATCGAAAGCATACTAGCGCAGACATATAATAACATTCAAATAATTATTATCAATGATGGCTCTACTGATACATCTGATTTAATCATTGAGCAATATGCAAATAAAGATAAGAGAGTAAGAGCTATAAATACTGATAACAATGGAGTCGCAGCGGCAAGAAATATCGGCATTGACATGGCAGAAGGGGTACTTATTGGGTTTGTTGACGCTGATGATTGGATTGAGGCAGATATGTATGATAGCTTATATACAGATATGCTCTTTTACAATGCTGATGTATCTTCATGTGGTCATAACAAAATTACTATGTGTGGTGAACGCCTGGTAAATTTTTCGGAATGTGTGGGGAATATTTCACTATACTCTGATAAACAGAGTATAATGAAATATTCAATACATACATATCCCTATCTCTGGTGCAAACTGTTCAAGAAGCATCTATTTGAAGGTTTAAGATTTCCTGAAGATAAAGCATTCGAAGATTTACATTTAATATATCAGTTATTGGAAAGAGCAGATATAATCTCATGCAATCCTGCAAAGAAGTATAATTATTTGCAGCGTCCAAGTAGCCTTTCTCAAAATGTATCTACGCCTGCCGCATTTGATGTGTTTGATGCAAGGGTTGGTATGTGTGCATTCATTTCAACATCATACCCAACCTTACTCCCACTCGCACTACCAAAGCTATATATGGCATTAATTTGGATTGCAGAACGCACTTGCGAAACGAAATCAACATATGAGATTTATCAGCATAAACTTGACGAAGCCATTGAGACAGTGAGGACATATCCATATATCTCTTGTGGTATCTCTCAAAATGATGAACTCTTACTAAAATTGCTCCTTTCAAACATGAAACATATCGCCATAACTGCATTTTTACAGAAGAAGGTGTCATGCTCAAATGATATTACCTGATAAAATGACATACAAGAAAGCACTTTGGATTCCATTTGCGATTACACCTATAGCATCTATTGTACAGCTGTGTTTCAGAATAATAAATCTAATAGCCGCACCCATAGGTGTCTTGGTAATGGCGCACTTTATAGATACCACTCTTGATGTATTGCAAGTGTTGGAAACAAATAATGACGCAAGTAATGATTGGAGCCGTGTTGTTCCACCACTTTTGATGCTTTGCATTTTCAATTTGTATAAAAACATAACAATTCCATTTCTGAATCTTCTTAATCAAAGGCAAAGGCAAAAGGCCTGGTTGGCAATTGACCACAGCATGGTAAAAACATACGCATCGCTAGAAGTCAAACATATGGAAAATCGCGACACGGTTGATTTAATTAATCGAGTTTGGGCTGCAGGCCCGTCAGCAACTTTGACAGGAGTGTGGGATGTCTTTAGCGGCTTTGTTTTCAATGTAGGTTGGGTAGTCAGTTATGTTATAATCCTATTTGCAGCCGCTCCAGTAGCGGGAGCTTTTGTCATAGCCGCAACATTGCCTGTGGTAATTATGGCGAAAAAGTCTGCAAAGGAAAAATTTAAGACACACCAAGATTTAACTCATCATTATCGTATGGAAGGTGGACATCTGCATTTTTTGTTTAATCGCGAGTCTGTTTCAGAGCGCAAAATGTTTGGCTATACTCCGTATATGTGGCAAAAATACATAGATGTGTTTTGGTACATTCGCAAAGCTAAATTTGCAGTAGAAATGAAATGGACATTAAGAGACAATCTTGTTAATTTTCTACTTGTATGCATAGGTGCTACAGCATTGCTCATGATGTTACCGTTAATCCGAAATGGCAGTGTTAGCGTAGGTATGCTTATTGCCCTTATGGGTGTTCTATTCTCGACACTTTCATATGTGACATGGAACCTATCTGATGGCATTCAAGGATTTGCACGCCAGCGTGCATATTTGAATGAGTTTAATCAGTATATGGAGCTTAGCAGAACTCATGGCGCACTAGACCCAATAGCAGAAGCATCGACGATATTTGACACATTGACCATGCAAAACGTATCTTTTTCATATCCTGACACAAATAAGCAAGTATTGAATAATATTTCGCTAACAATTGAAGCTGGAAAATGCTATGCAATAGTTGGTACAAATGGATGCGGCAAGACAACTCTTGCCAAGTTAATACTTCGTCTTTATGAAGAATATACTGGTGAGATATTGTTAAATGGGGAATCATTGAGTTCTTGGCCACTACCACATAGTAAGGCTATGTTCACTGCTGTGTTTCAAAATTTTGCACAATTTGACATATCCTTATCTGATAATATATCAATAGGTAGCGGTATGCAGGCTACTGAACATGAGATAGATTTAGCAATCGACGTAATGGGATTAAGGCCTATGGTAAACAGATTACACAAAGGTAAAAACACATTAGTAGGCAAAATTTACGATGAGTCTATTGAATTATCTGCAGGACAATGGCAACGGGTTAGCATGGCTAGGGCTGTGGTTAGTTCTGCTCAAGTTAAGATATTGGATGAACCTACAGCGTCCTTGGATCCTTTGGCAGAGCAAGAACTATATGCACAATTTAGTAAAATTAGCAGAGGAGCCGCAACAATTTTCATTAGTCATAGATTGGCCTCAGCACGTATGGCAGACATGATTTTTGTTATGGATAAAGGGAAAATAGTTGAACAAGGGACACATGAAACATTGTTGCGATTAGATGGCTTTTATGCAAATATGTTTCGTAGTCAACAAGGATGGTATCAATGAGTGAAAAACGAACTTTATCGATTATAGCAGCAGTGTATTATACGGCACCTCTAATGTATAAAATTATTTTATCAAACCCATTTCTTTGGTTGGCTTTCCTGCTATGTACATTGTTAAGTGGTGCATTGCCTGCGCTTTTAGTTCCAGCTAATCAAATTTTTTATGATGCGTTGACTGGCATTGTAGTAAGTAATAGTGAAATCACCCATATTATAATTGGAATGGGGTTAGTGATTGGACTTATGATGGCTGGGCAAGCCTTAGGCCTGATAAACCAATACATAATATGGCGTAGGGATAATGTCTTACAGCCTGAATATAAGAGCATAGTCACCCACAAAATGTCATTGATCCCCGCACAACTATTTGAGAATAATGAAATATTAGATAGTATAGAAAAAGCTAAGAATGGTGCTAGTGTCATGGGTTCATTATATATATTACTTATTGACATACTATTCAAATATACTAGCTTTTTCATTGTCATAGGGGTGTTTTTATGGCGTATGAGTCCTCTTCTTCCATTGGTGTTGTTTTTTGTTTTTGTACCAGTGTTACTTTCACAGTGGGTTAGAGCTCGTATATTTGCAGAACAAGAAGATTTTATTGTACCATTAGCACGTAAGGAAATGCGTTTTTCAGCCCATGCCCGAAACACATATGAAACTCGACTTTATGGCGTGTTTAATTATTTCCACGAGATGGCACTTAAAGCACGTCTTTGTATGTTTGCGAGACAGTGGGAAACAGGTAAAAAAACAAATATCATGGAGTTGGGACTAAATCTGGTACAAGTAATGGGAATGGTCGGAATTATTGTTTTACTAATTAGAGGAATAATATATGGAGATATAAGTGTAGGTGCTTTTGTTGCGGTTTTTAATGCTCTTAGTATGTTATTTAACTATATGACCAATTTTTTTTTCAAACTTGAAAGGTGTTGCAATAGACCGACTAGGAGAACTTCACAACTTTATTACATTCATGCAGTTGCCTGAAATAGGTACAAACAACGATGTACCAGACTGGGATCAAGGAGGAATAAGTGCAAATGGGCTCACCTTTTATTATCCAAAATCTCTCATACCCGCGATAGATACCGTTTCATTAACAATCAACAAGGGTGAAACAGTGGCTATTGTGGGAGAAAATGGAAGTGGAAAGACAACCCTTGTTAAGTTATTGTGTGGATTATACAAACCAGACTCTGGGCAGGTTGTTATTGGTGGCCAGGATACAATCATAACAAATGATGCCGCTTTATTCTTAACAACAAGTGCTGTATTTCAAAACTACGTACGATATCATCAGCTCAGTCTTGAGGAAAATGTAAAAATAAGCGAGTACAATAGCATTAGGGATGTAGTGCCAGCATTAGAATCTGCGGAAATAATTTATAAAGATAATTTTACATTTCCTCGTGGTATAGAAACAATACTATCAAGAGAGTTTGATGGTACAGAGATATCAACAGGGCAATGGCAAAGAGTGGCAATGGCAAAAGGAGTATATCGTCAACATCTGTTCATTATACTTGATGAGCCCACAGCTGCGATTGACCCACTTGAAGAAACAAGGATATATAAACAGTTCGCAAAAATTGCAAAAGAAAAAACTACTCTTCTTGTTACACATAGATTGGGTTCTGCACGTATCGCAGATAAAATTATCGTCATGGAGCATGGAAAAATTTCAGAAATAGGAAGCCATCACGAATTGCTAAAAAACGGAAAAAAATATGCACAAATGTGGAATGCCCAAGCTTACTGGTATCAATAGATAAACAGAGGCAAGTATTTCAACTGGTTGGATCTGGTTACCAGTTGAAATACTTGCCTCTTTTACTAAATTTGCAAAAAATGTAATACTACTGTAATATAACAATGTCGAAAGCGGTTGTATATAGTGAAAGGACGTGAAAAATATGAAATTCATCTCAATTTGCCTGGCTGCTTGCCTGGTGATTTTGCTGATTGCTACAACCCCGGTGCAAGCACAAAGCCCCATGGACTTCCTGCAGCGCAGTAACCGTCTAACAATTGTAGTTCAGTGCATGGAAGAAGCGTGGGCACAAATGGCAGCCCTGCCGGGGATTGAAACTTCCAGTTCACTTGAAGTATTTTTGGGCAGGGGTAGTGCTGTACGCCTAGTGCCTGCCACCCTGCTGGACACAACACTGGCACAACTACATGAAATGGGCGAAGTGATACGGACAGAATCCCATGCAATCAATCTATTTGGCCAATGGACCGCTGTAGCAGCAGAGTTTCAGTTACGCAACCACGAGTACTTGCGGCTGATAGAACTACTGTACCAGGTGGAGACAATACGAGAGTTCAACCAAATCGAAACCCGCTTGCGCACAGTAATCGCATGGCAAGAGCAACTACGCGGCCGGCTAAATTTGCTAGAGCAGGACATGGGCAACGCACAAATTTCTGTTCACCTAATCCAATATGTGCCAGGCATGGAAATAGAGGAGGACGAGGAAGAAGAACCGAGCCGCCTACGCCAGATTGCCAACGCATTTATGAACTCTGCCAGGGGAACATTGGCGGCGGCACAGGCAATTTTACTGTTTATTGTACGGGTTAGTTTGCCATTTGTAGCATTGCTGATAATTCTTATTATTGCAGTTAGGGTTATAAAATCCAAATGGCGCAGGCGCAAAATAAAGGAGGAGAAAAATGATGACGAAAATAGTTAAGGCAATTTGCATATGTATATTGGTGCTTATCCCCCTCGCGGCGTGTCGCAGTAACGATGATTCTGAACCCATAACATTTATGCGCGCGAGAGAGTCTGCCCCCGCCCCAGCAGCGGCAGACTCGGCACCATTTGTGACAGCGACACAAGAACAAGAAATCATGAGTAGCATTATGGTAGTTGATGAACAAATGGCACTCCCTACTTCTGATGACGCAGACTGGGCGGATTTTTCCAGAGACTACAACTCACCTGGCACATACGGCGCAGACACCTCCATTTCTCCGGCCGCCCCCGCCCCCCGCATGATAATTCGCGCTTCCGATATATGGCTTTCCACTCCAGATTTTCATGAAACGGTGGCGGGTGTTGAAGCAATTATAGAAAATCGTGGCGGGTTTATCGAATATTCCAGCATGAATTACGAATGGCTGGACATCCATTGCTGCACCCAAATGACGTGGCGTGGGTGGTTTACACTGCGTGTGCCCGTAGGGCTTTTCGACCAGGTAAATCGCGAGCTAACCACGCTGGCACGTGTATCAATCATGAATACAACAAGCGAAGATGTAACCCTAGAGTTCCAGGACCTGGGCAGCCGCCTTCGCATACGGGAAGAAGAGCTGCGCCGTGTGGAATATATGCTGGAAACAGCGGAAGAGCTGCACGATATCTTAAACCTGGAAGGGCGAGTAACAAACATTCGCATGGCCGTGGACGCGTACAGGCGGCGTATGACAGAAATTGACCAGCTTGCCAGCTTTTCTACAATTACACTTGGCATAACCGAATATGTACCAGACTATTATTGCGAAGTACGCAGCGAAGAAGACGACGAGTACTATCCATTATACGAAGGCGACAGCTTTATCACTCGCATGGGCGAAGCCTTTACCGCGTCGGTAGACTTTATGACCAGTGCAATAATGGCAATTGCTGTGTTTTTGGCATATGCTGGCATACCTATTGTAATAATCGGTATCATTTTGTATGTACTGTATCGTGTAAATAAGCGTGTTGGATTTGTCAGACTTAAACCTCGTTAACGATAGACTATAAAAAAATAGCCCTCATTAGGGCTATTTTTTTACTCTTTATGCTAGTTCGCAGAAATCACAACATCACTTAGCTGTAAATACGGGAACAACGTACTACCGCTCATTTCCCTTTCGGCAGAAAAGTCTACAATGTTATTTTTCAAATGCTCAAAGGCGTTTACCGTAAACATACAATCTTTCACGCGGCCTTTTATTTCGCCTTTTTCTATCAACAAGCCCATGGAGATTGTACCTGTAACAATACCTACATATGGGTTGCCGCTCCATGCACCCATACTGCCGTCAATTAGTAGGCCATAGTCAATGGATTTTATCATATCCTCGATGGATTTTGTGCCAGGGTCTATCCGCATAGATGACCCACCGCCAGCGATACCCGTGCTTTCCTTGCCCAGCAAAGCCCCGTATTTACGGTCAAGCAGTAGATTTTCCAAGCGGCCATTTTGCACAAGCACATTGCGCTTTATAGGTGTGCCTTCGCTGTCAAAAGGCTTGGACGTCCACTCACCGTCAATTGTTCGGTCGTCTACCAAGGTTAGGCGCGGGTCAAGCAATTCCTGTCCCAGTTTATCGCACCAAGGGGATAATTTTTGATAAATTGCCCGCCCTGTTAAGGACGCCATTACCGGATTAACAATATTATAAGTTTCGTCCGGCGAAAAAATTACCGGGTACGTACCAGCCTTAAATGGCACAGTATTTTTCGCCCAATCCAATTTTTTTGCAATGGTGTTCTTAAATTTAGCAACGTCAAACTGCGGCCCTGTAGAGGCTTTCCATTCGTATATGCCAAGGCGGTCACCATCTACGGTTAGGTCTATGCCGGCAATCAATTGCCAATAGGTTTTGCGATAGTTAGCGTCAAAACCATTGCTGGTTTTTAAGCTCTCTTCAACTACTTGGGAACTTAGGCTTGTGTATGCGGCAATTCGGTTGTCTAAACTACATAAGTCATCAACTAATCCCGCGGCAATGTCTGCCATTTCTTTTGCCGATATTGTGTCATCGCTGGTTAGGTTCATTGGCTTTATATCCGTTTTGCCAACAAAGGGCACATCATGTGGCGAGCCGTATGGCGCCATTTCTACCGCTTTTGCCAACAATTCAGCCTCGCTACCTGGCTTACTGCCAGAAATAATGCTTAGTTTACCGTCTTGCAACACGCGGGCAACCTGCTCTGTTTTATCCTTGGCAGAAAAAGCATCAAACTTACTGCCTTGAAATTTTACGCTATTTGTTTGCTTGCGTAATGTCCGTAATTCATAATTCATTATTGAACGCCTCCCACTACTACATTTTGTATGCGAATATGCGGGCTTTTGCTGCTGGTCGGCAGTGGGCTTTGCTCACTTTTGCCGCAGCCGCCTGGGCTATCGTCCGCTGTTGGATCGTTGCCCACCATATCTATGTTCTCAAGAGTGGTGAAAACATTGCCAGACAGTTTTACGTCACGCACCAATTCCGCAAGTTTGCCATCGCGTATCATAATGCCGTAGCTTGCGTCAAAGTTAAACATTTCGCCATTGGTTTCTCCACTGCCGCCGCCTACAGCGTACAGGCCTAGTTTTACGTCTTTTATCATGTCTTCAAATGTACTTGTCCCCGGTGCAATGCTGGTGTTGCGCATACGCACTATTGGCGGGTGCTCGTAGTTCATTGCACGGGCGCTGCCTGTGGGTTTTGCACCTTCGTGTGCAAGTTTTGCGGCACTCCAGCGGCTGTGCATACGGCCTACAAGCACTCCGTCTTTTATTAGGTCTACGCGCTCGGTTTCAACACCTTCATCGTCGTAGGCTAATGCGCCACGGCTTGTGAAAAGGTCGCCTGTTTCATAAATGTTCAAAATCGGCTTGCCCAATACACGACCGAGCTGCATAGACTCCAGCGCGCCTTCGTCACGATACAAGTCATCGGCTTCGCTGGTGTGGCCAAAGGCCTCATGTACAAAAATGCCTGTGTGAACAGGGTCGCACACTACGGTGTACACGCCAGCTTTTATGGATGGCGCATCCAATAATTTAATTGTGCGTTCACACATTTCCTTAATCTGCTCGTCCAGGTTTAACATTCCGTGAAGCCCTAACGATGAGCCATAACTTACACCCTGGGAAAGGGACAAGTCGCCTTTTCTGCCATTTGCGCCAACACGACCAGAGAAATCAACCTTCTCTTGGCGGGTAAATGTGCCTTCTGAATTGGCGAAATACAGCGTCGTGCAACGCTCTAAATGGTACACATTGGACGCAGGAATGCCTTCATATGAAAGCACAAGTTGCTGATAGTGGCTAAGAATGCGGATTTTTTCCTGCAAGCTAACGGACTCTGGGTGCAAAATCCACACCGGGCAGAAATCTTTTTCCACAACGGGAACGGGGTAAAGTTTGAAACCTTCCTCGTTTACAATTTCACCTGCGGCTTTTGCTTGGTCGCAGGCTAGTTTAATGTTGGCGTCCAGGTCGTCCAGGTTATTAAAACTGGCGAAACCCCAACCCCCTTTGTGTAATGCGCGAACATTACCGCCGTACAGGGTGTCGTTATCTACCCTTTCAAGGGCAGTGCCTTGGAACATAATGAGAAGTTCGCGGCTGTTTTCGAAGCGCACTTCGCAATAGTCTACATCGGCATTTTTTAGTGCCGTTTGTAGCAGTGCCTTCATTTGGTCATAATTTTGCATTTTTTACACTCCTTTGGTTGAAATATGCAACTGTATTTATTGTATGGTAATCTTTGCGCTTGTACAAGTGAAAAATTGGTTATAAATGAATTTTATTTCATATATATTCACAGGCAAACTAATTTCCTGCTAAATTATTAGCTTGTGACACAATATCGGGGTTAAAGCCCATCACTTCCAGCAATTTTATTGCGTTTCTTGTGGTGGTAGGCCCTTTTTTCAGTTTATAATCGAACACGATATCGCCATCGGTCACTTGTTCGCAAAAATGATAATTGGCGTGGCTTAACAACCGCGTAAGTTCAATATCGTGGGAAGCCACAACACACAGGCAATCCTGGCTATACAGATGTGTGAGAATGGCGGCGGATGCCGCAATGCGCTCTGCCGTGTTAGTGCCCCGCAAAATTTCATCTACATAACAAACACATGGGTATTTCGCCACCATATCCAGCACTCGTTTTAATGAGTTTATTTCCACAATAAAATAACTTTCGCCACCAAGCAAATCGTCCCGCATGGCCATGGACGTTACAACCATGGCAAACCGCGTAGCAAATTTTGTGGCGGTGCAAGTGTAAATTGTCTGCGCCAGTATGCCGTTTATTGCCAGAGTCTTAATAAATGTAGACTTGCCAGACGCATTCGAGCCTGTTATCAAGCTATCACTGTTAAATATATGGGTATTTGTGACGGGCTGTTTTATTAGCGGGTGATATATGTTGTCAAACGCAAGCTCGTTTTTATCGGAAAATTGCGGCGTAGAATGAAATGGCAAACTCTTGCGGAATGACAAAACTGCTAGTGCCGTATCAATTTCTCCAATGGTTTTGTAAATTTCGTGAAAAGCGTCGCCATTTTTGGCAACCAATTGCATGAAATTATTGTAGCGGCGTACATCAATCAGGAACATAATGTTAAAATACGTCCAAAACAAATCCGTGATATCAGCACCCATACCTTTGCCAGACGGAGCTTTTTTTATAGCGTTCTTATATATAATGTACGGTTTTTCAAGATTTTTCATAATTGGCAACCCGCCAAGTCCTTTTATGCCATACAACCTGCCGACGCAGCCCACCATAGAAGCAAAATAGCCAATTGCTGGCATTTCCAAGTCTACAAAACGCATTGCGTTGTAGTAAAATGCCAAATTAACGATAAATGACAGTATCAGCCCCATAATGCCCACGGTTAGACTAAATGGCAAAACGGCGGCGAAAACCAAAGGCGTAGCCGCAAGGATTTTGAATAACAAGTGGCGGGGCAACATCTTTATATCTGCGTTGAAAATTAGTGCGGCAACACCATTGTGCCTAGATTTGCCCAGCCTAGCCAGTGCAAACTGTGCGGCAACACGCTGGTTTGGGCGTTGGTCGAAAAAATTCATAATTTCTTCTCGTGTATGTAAAATTTCTTCGTTAAACTGTGGCTCGTGCAAGCAATTGTATAAATATTCTTCGCCAACGGACGAAAAGCAAGCGTTTACTCGTTTGTAAACGCTGTCCATGTCCAGGTCGCTCCAGGTTATTTTGTCTATTCGCAGGTCATGCTCGGGCGCACGATTTGCATAAGCTCTAATGCTGTCCATATCCATGTCGTCCGCGTCTGGCATATTGCCAAATGCGGTCAGGATTCTTGCGTGTAGGGTTTTTATGCTCTGTCGCTTGGAATAAATTGTAACACCAACCACCCCGGCAAAAATTAGCACTATCAATATTGCAAATTCCATGGTTTCACCCCTATATGTACCCCCGTCGCAATAACGGGGCTGTCTTATGGCAATCCTTATTTAAACGTTTTTGCAACCAAGTCCATTTCCTTGGGAATATCAATGTGCTGCGGGCAAATGTGCACACACGCGCCACATTTTACACAGTCTTTTGCACGGCGGCCCGGTGGAATTGTGTTGTACATCATAGATGTATTCCACTCTGCACTGCCGCGCTTTAGCTCGTTGTAGGAACTAAAGCAGGTTGCAATGTCTATATTCAGCGGGCACTCGCTGTGGCAATATTTGCAAGCAGTGCAAGCAATACCGGCGGATTTTGCTATTTCGTTCATAACTTTTTCTAGCAATTCCATTTCATCGGCGGTTAGGGGCTTTAGATTGGCGAAGGTTTTTAGGTTATCATCCATTTGTGCGGGGCTGCTCATTCCGCCAAGCATACAGGTCGCGCCCTCTAATGTGGCGGCATATTGCACTGCCCAAGAGGCAATAGAGCGGGTTGGGTCATAGTCTGTTAGCAATTTTTCTGCCGCTACAGGTAGCTTTGCCAACGAGCCACCGCGTACAGGTTCCATAACAATCATGGGTACGTTGTATTTCAGAGCCAGTGCGTGCCACTCTGCCGCCGGGCCGCGCAGGTTGTCGATATAATTTTGTTGCAGCTGTACAAACTCAATTTGCGAACCATATTTTTTCAGTAGTCGCTCCAAATGAGGAGTCGTACCATGGAAGGAGAAGCCCACATGGCGCAGTAGCCCCTTTTTCTTCTGCTCAAAACACCATTCAAACAGGCCTTTGTCGGCTACATCTTTTTCGCCACCGTCGTTTAGTGAATGTACCAGGTAGAAATCCAGGTAGTCAAGCCCCATACGGCTTAGTGATTCTTCCAGTAGCTTTTGGCAATCCTGCGGAGATTTTTGCACCATCCATGGCGGCAGCTTGCTAGCCACATTATAGCTATCACGTGCATGACGTTTTACCAAGGTTTTGCCTAAACGGGTTTCAGAATTATCGTATACATATGCCGTATCAAAATAATTGTATGGGCTGTCCAGATAGGTATCTACCATTTTTTCCAAGTCAGTATCACTACCGGGGAAGCGCATACAGCCGAAGCCTAGTGCCGCTTGTTTTGTTGTGTCTAGGTAGTCTTTTGATTGCATTATATTAGCTCCTTTGCTTTTTGTACTACGGCGTCCACTGTTAGTCCGTAGGATTTGAATAATTCGCCAGCAGGGGCAGATGCACCGAATGTATCTATGCTGATAACCGCACCATCTAAGCCGACATATTTATGCCATCCAAATGAAGTGGCGGCCTCAACAGCTAGGCGTTTTTTCACTTCACGCGGCATTACTTTATCTTTTTCTTCTGCCGATAGCGCGTCAAAAATTTCCATACATGGCACAGAAATAACCCGGGCGTGAATGCCTGCGGCTTTTAGTTGTGGCTGCGCGTTGTAAATAAGCTCCACTTCCGAGCCGCTGGCCATTAGTAGTACATCTGGCTGCCCTGTGACAGGATTAACTTCATCCAGCAAAACATACGCGCCATTATACGCGCCCTTGCCCGTTTCTGCCAAAAGCGGTAGCGGCTGGCGGGTTAGTACAAGGGCAGTCGGGCCACTGCGCTTTACAGCCATAGCCCAGGCGGCGGCGGTTTCATTTGTGTCACATGGGCGGTAAACCGCAAAATTTGGGATGGAGCGCAACGCGGCCAAATGCTCCACCGGCTGGTGGGTTGGGCCGTCTTCCCCTACTCCAATTGAGTCGTGGGTCATGATATAGATTACAGGCAGGTTCATTAGCGCGGCCAGGCGCATAGCGGGTTTCATATAATCGCTGAATACGAAAAAGCCTGCCACATATGGACGAAGACCGCCATATGCCGCAAAAGCGTTTGCAATTGCAGTCATGGCATGTTCCCGTATACCGAAGTGCAGATTGCTGCCTGCAGGGTTATCCTTGGAGTAGCTTGTGCGATTTTTCATTGTGGAAAGGTTGGACGGCGCAAGGTCTGCCGAACCACCAAATAAATTTGGCATTACCGTGGACAGCTTGTTAAGCACCACTTCCGAAGATTGGCGAGTGGCCAAGTTGCCTTCGTACTGCCAAAACTCTGGCCATTCATCCAAGTTTACAGAAGGCTGGCCTGTTTGCCATTGCTGCCATTCTGCCCATTCGTTTGGGTGGTTTTGCTTGTAGCTTGCAACAAGCTGCTGCCATTCGTTCTCTAATTTTTGGGCGGCGTTTTGCCAATCTTGGCTGGCGACTGTTACTTCATTTGGCACATAAAATTCTTGGGAATGAGGCCAACCAAGGGCAGCTTTTGCAGTTGCAATCGAGTCTGTATTAAGGGGCGAGCCATGCACAGCAGCAGTGCCCTGGTTTGGCGCGCCAAAGCCGATTACTGTTTTAATTTCAATAAGGGAAGGTTTGTCGCTGGCTTTTGCGGCCTCGATGGCTTTTGTAATAGCTGCCATATCGTTGCCGTCTTCCACTTTTTGCACATGCCAGTTACAGGCAGTAAAACGTGCTCCCACGTCTTCTGTAAAGGAAATATCTGTGCTGCCTTCGATTGTGATATTGTTTGAGTCGTATAATACAATCAGTTTGCCCAACCCAAGCGTACCAGCCAATGAAACAGCCTCGTAAGCTACACCCTCTTGCAGGCAACCGTCGCCGCAAATGGCGTAGGTGTAGTGGTCTACCAATTTTGTATCGGGTTTGTTAAATTTGGCGGCCAAATGTGTTTCGGCCCAAGCAAAACCCACGGCGTTGGCAATACCCTGCCCAAGTGGGCCTGTGGTTATTTCCACACCGGGGGTGTGACCATATTCTGGATGGCCAGCAGTTTTGGAGTTAAACTGGCGGAAATTTTGCAAATCTGCAACTGACACATCGTAGCCAAAAACATGCAGCATACTATACAGCAAAGCCGAGCCATGGCCAGCGGACAGTACAAAGCGGTCGCGGTTTGGCCAGGCCGGATTTTTGGGGTTATGCTTCATATTTGCATACAGAGCAAGGGCCATTGGTGCCGCGCCCATGGGCAAACCTGGGTGGCCACTGTTGGCTTTTTTTATTGCCTCTACGCTTAGAAAACGCAGGGTATTGGCGGTTGTAGTGCTTACAATTTTATGCATTTACACCCTCCCAGTCTTTTAAGAACCGCTCGATGCCGCTGGCGGTTAGTGGGTGCTGGAGCATTTGCTTAAAGCACGAATATGGAATGGTAGAAATATGCGCACCAAGCCGCGCCGCTTGCACTACATGAATTGGATGACGGATGCTGGCGGCAATAATTTCAGAATCAATACCATGGGCGTCGAATATTTCGCAAATTTCTTCGATAAGATTCATGCCGTCCATGCCAATATCGTCCAGACGACCTAGGAATGGACTTACATATGTTGCACCTGCCCGCGCTGCAAGCAATGCCTGTACCGACGAAAAAATTAGTGTCACGTTGGTTTTAATGCCTTTTTTGGTCAAAATTTTTGTGGCTTTCAAACCCTCGTCCGTCATGGGGATTTTGATAACTATGTTCTTGTGGATTTTGGCCAGCTCCAATGCCTCGCTAACCATGCCCTCGTGCTTGGTGTCGATAACCTCTGCGCTAATTGGGCCGTCTACAATTGTGCAAATTTCTTGTACAACTTCTGCAAAATTGCGGCCTTCTTTGGCAATAAGGGAAGGGTTGGTTGTTACGCCGCAGATTACGCCCCAGCTCTCGATTTCTCTGATTTCGGATACATTCGCCGTGTCAATAAAAAGTTTCATGTACAGCCTCCTTTTAATTTGTTTGTGTATAATGTAATAATTTTAACATATTACACGCCGTTTGCAATCCCCACAGACCCACGATCTACCAATGTTGTAAATAATTCAATACTTTCAAAAGGCTCGTCTGGTCTTTGCAGCCGCCTCATTAACTTGCTTAGTGCGGTGCGCCCCATGGTGCGCTGGGGTATTTCCATTGTTGTTAGCACTGGTGGGATGCCGGCAATATTGTCAAAACCCATAATGCTAAAGTCATGGGGTATGTTAAAGCCACGCGTTGTTAGTGCTGTGTGAAAATTGTATGCGGTTGTGTCGTTTACACATAACCAGGCTGTTGGCGCGCTACCGTAGGCGGCAAGTTCTTCAAACTTTTGATGAAAATAATCCAGTTTATCATAGCTGGCGTTTGGCCATATAAAATGCGGGTTGGCCTCTAGTCCGTGGTGTGCCAGGCGTTTGCGGTAGCCGCGATATCTGTTGGTGTGGCTATCAGTTACTGAAGCAAACTCGTTGTTAATAAACCCAATTTGCCTATGCCCTTTTTCCACCAAAAAATCCACGGCTTTTATTGCCCCGTTGTGGTTAGCGGTGTTTATATAATCACATTCCACGGCGTCGCTGTAGTGGTCTACTACTACCATGGGAATGCCCAAGTTTTTTATCCGCGTTAGCTGGGCATCGGGTAATGTGCCCAGCACCAAAATTCCGTCACAGTATTCTTCTTGTAGTGGCAGCAAATATTCGATATCGTCTTTAATCATGTCAATAATTACCGTGTGTATGGAAATTTGGTGCGTTGCAGAATATTCAAATATCCCGCTTATTACAGTTGGCCAAAAAAATATATCGGAAGGAATATAACTATTGCACACCATTGTTACTTTTTTATGGGCTGCCCCAAAAGAATGTTTGCGACTGTAGCCATAATGCTCTGCTAGGGCAATTATTTTATTGCGCAGTTCATCCCCTACACCTGTTTGCCCGCGTAGCGCGCGGGATACTGTGTTTTTGGTCGTGCCAAGTTCTTTTGCGATTGTATCCATTGTAACTTTTTTCTTCATACCATATAACCACCTAAAAAAACAGGGCTGCATAAGCAGCCCCGGATTTTGCAAAATGAATTATGGCAATCTCTAAAAACCCTTTTGGAGTTTGCCTTATCTAAAATTATCAAGCATTTCTTGCAGTGGGCCGCGATGTGCTTCTACAGCTTGTGCAGGTGTACGATATTGGCTTAGGAAATCGCCAATAAAGCGGTCAAGCTGCCATGGATACTCTGGTACGTTGTAACCCATGTCCGTACGCATTTGGCCAGATACAAGCAACATATTTACTACACATTGCTCTGTTAGGAATGTGCCGCGTGCAGAGTTTAGTGCGCCGTGGTCAAGTAGATCAGGCTCGTCACCAGGCCATGCCATAAGTTCTTCGATAATCATAAGAACGTCGGCAGGATCCCAGTCGCTACCAAATGGAATTGTATAACCTTGTCTCCAACCTGCAAGCCATGTGCTGCCTGTGTAGTTAGATGGACCTGTTGGGATTGGAACAATTGCAAATTCAAAAGTTAGCGGGCTTCTTTCGTTGATAGCCCATTGTGCAGCTTCAAAGAAAGCTGTAATACCAAGGTCAAATGCAAAGAAGTTGCGACCCCAGTCCCATGGTGCAGGAGAGTCTGTAGGGTCTGTATACCATAGACCTTCTACCAAGATTGTCTCCATAAACTCTAGTGCTTCTAGTGTATTTGGATGGTCGAATGCAAAGTACAAGTCGTCTGTTGCAAGCATACCGTCGTTAGAACCAATAAAGTTACGCAAAATTGTACCTGGTTGGCCTGCGATACCCCATTGGTCGATGTTGCCATCACCTGTGGTGTCGCGTGTTGCGGTACGCATGATATCAAGCATAGCGTCCCATGTCCACAAGCCTTGGTTATACAAATCTTGTGGGTTTGGTGCACCAATTGCATTGATGATATCCATGTTTATGCCTAGTGCAGCACCGCCTGTGTGTGCGCCACCATGCCAGAAAGCCCAAATATCACCGCCCATTGCTGCGCGTGTTTCTGTGTAAATTTGTGGGCCTAACAGGTCGGAACCTGGCAAGTTAATTTGAGAAACAGGAACAATCAAATCGCCTTGGATTGCAGAAAGCATCATCCAAGGTTCCATGAACACAACTTCGGCAAGAGGGTCGCCTGCCATTACAGATGTTGTAAGGGTTGGGATAACGTACATTGCGCCACCAAAAACGTGGTTGTCAAATTGTACGTTAAACTCACGCTCTACACGACGGGCGTTGTCCCAAATCAAACGTGCGGTGTGGTAGTTATCTGCTGTTGCAGGGTCAGGCTCGTCATAATAAGCCTCGGGCATAGCGTTTACAATACCGCCTTGCCACCACATTGCGCCGGTGATAACTGCACCGCCTAGGTCACGTGGTTGGTGCAGACCGCTGATGCGGGCATCTTCGGCAGGTTCATTATCGTTACCTGCTACAGGTGGGGCAGGATCAGCTGCGCCGCCTTCTTCTGTTGGAACTGTTGGAGTTGTGCCGCCGTTACCGTTGTCGTCGTTATCGCGACAAGCAGTTACAAACACCATGGCAACAACCAGCATAAGTACCATAATTAGCTTCTTCATTCTGTTTCCTCCTTGTAGTTTGGTTACATTCTTGTTACATTGCTACGACAATGTAATTCTATTACATATATTTGTGTTTGTCTACACATTTGTGTGAAATATTTTCATTTTTCTCGTGTTTTAGACAAGTCTGGCTGTTTCTACTAAGCGCGCCCAGCATCAATTGACGATTTTGCACAAATTTTCGTTAGATTTAGACGCTATTATTGACAAATCAATGACACTTGGCTACATTTCAGTTGAGTTACACAAGATTACATTTGCATTATTTTTTACATTACTTTTTCATTTTGTAATCCTAATGTCACTTTATTCCTTACACTATATTCTGCGCTTGTTGAAAATATAATTCGTTTTTGCAATTTTCAACTGGAATCTAAGCACGCCAAGCGTGCGCATTTCGTACAGACCAATTTTCAACTGGAATCTAAGCACGCAAGGCGTGCGCATTTCGTACAGACCAATTTTCAACTGGTAACCAAATCCAACCAGGGCGTGTAGCCACTATAAAAAAGTAAAGAAATATGTTATCCTGTAAACATGAAAATCACAGAAAGCCAATATGAAAGAATAAAACCC
>Ga0123355_10004924_pt1 | contig 19434 bp, 13 predicted proteins | sample TergutEmb28metaG_3_FD_89872 | JGI IMG/M metagenome (GOLD analysis project Ga0123355, IMG submission 89872) | Embiratermes neotenicus P1 segment gut microbial communities from Petit-Saut dam, French Guiana - Emb289 P1 | ecosystem: Host-associated > Arthropoda: Insects > Digestive system > Gut ... | reverse complement strand
AGGGGGCGCCGAGCCGCCCCCTAGAGGAAACTTACAGTCGTTCTAATCTCGGCTTTCCACTTTCGACTCACTTTCTACCTGCCATCCACAAAATGGGCCCAAGGGGCCTGATTACTACTAACGATTTACATATCGTAAATGAAAGAATTAATGAAAAGAGAGCGAGGGGGAAGAAAGGAAAGAAATAAAGGAAGCTAAGGTGAAGAAACAAGGAAGGAAATATTAGCAGCAGGTGAAGAGGATACAAACAAGTATATGGGTGACACTTCAACATAGAATTTAGTGAACTGTGCACTAATGATGGACAGTGCAGTAATATGTCTCAAGTTTGTACTATAACAATTCAAAACGCACTAAGCTTGCACTGCAAAAAAAGACGTAATTATAGCCAGTTACAGTTATGACAGGCGGTGGCGCAAATGGTTGAGGCGCTTCGTTACCAGCCGGAAGTTCGTGGGGTCGATTTCCGATAGTGTCACTGGAATTTTTCATTGACACAATCCTTCGGCCGCACTAGAGCACTGGGGTCGACTCAACCACTAACAAAAATGAGTACCAGGAATATTTCCTGGTGGGTAATGGCGGCCGGTACGTAGGGCTGACAACCTTACAACATTCACGTGCCGATTGTCATGAAATCTGGAAACCTCAGCCTCCTGGAATCCTCAGGACCTGTCCAGGCCGGTAGAGGGATTGGTTTACAGTTAAGAAGTGCTTTTTTCACAGTTGTTCAACGGGTGTAGTCGATTGCAAGGTTTTTTTTTTTTAATTCTAATTTTGCGGTATGGAACACAGTATGATGTTGCAGTGAACGATTTACCTCAGGACTGCCACTACACTACACAGTGCCCTGGCGGCAAACAATACAACCAGTGAAACATGGAAGTTTCACCCGTACTATCATGTACAGTACGCTAATTGACGTAATGGCGAATTAAACACAGCGGACACTTACTGTCGTGCGGGCATAATATGGGTAACCACAGTGACAAAGGGCTAACAAAAGTTCACAGAGGGCTCTTGTCCTGACCCGAGGTTAAGCAGACACAGCAGCAATATTGTAGTAACCAGAGTGCGCCAAATTGCTAGTATTGTTCAATTACCGACATTTCAACATTTGACAGGGAATTTCAAATTTTAAAAACAAAATTCGACATCGTTCTATTCTAAACATAGATACCGGCCTGAAAATTGTCCCACTTTAAAGTGACAACATAAAGCACCATAAAACAAAAATACATTGATTACTTTGCGGGAATTTAGGTTCTCAGGGCGGCGCTAGTGAGGAATTCAGTCTTCTGGGATGTTACTTCGACTCGACATATCGGATGAGCCTAAGGTCCAGCAGTTCATGCAGAGTTGGCTACATGACCCTGAGGATAACGGAACTACACTCATGCGAAAGTCGTTAACAATTTACCAGTAGATACAGCGTAATATCCCATAATACTTTAATCTTCATAACATATTTAATTATCTGTACGTCACTGTTCCAGTATTTAGCCACTGGTTCCCAAAGTTTACTCCGCTTATCCCAAGGAACACCCAACCAGTTAGCAGGAAATTCGTGGATACATTTCTACAGTGGATACTTCGAAGTTTACTTACTCTTTAATTAAAGGAATAATATTTTGTTAAATATAATCGCGGAACTCCTTTAATTGGCGATATGTTTATTTCTTATAACAGAATATCTAGTTAACAAACTTCCTGTACCGACGAAGCGAGCGACAGTCAGTTTATTTAAGGTCAAGTCATGCTTGTTAGGTATGGTACTGGTACGTGTTCGTAGCTATATAAAGTGCCTTTTGGGATACAAATATCCTTATTTCTGATATCTATCATCCGGACACGGCATATTTAAGTCAGCAAGGGTGTGAGGATCCGTGGTTATTTTTTGTAGCCAAAAGGGGTCCGCGGGGAAAGAAGCTGGGGAAACACTGATTTAGACTATTGTTATCAGTATGAAAAGAAATATTATTGTCACAACTATCGCTATTAACATTATCAAAATTAATATAAAAATTCGTCCATTTGCAAAGAACAATTACCGGTTTAGTACAATTATAAAAACATTGGGTCCTCCTGCGCTACGTTATAAAGATGTATGGTGGAATGGAGACATAGCTACACACATTCCTTTCCTCGGCAATAGTTGCATTCCAGTGACCAATTTCAAGCGACGGCCACTTTGATACCGGATACAGCTTACCGTTATACGCTGAACATGGAGCTGAGTAGGTCCCACTGTCGGTCTGGACACTGTGGCAAAGATAATTTTCCTCTTCCTCCTGGGCATCGAATCTTGATTACCCACACAGTACACTAGTCAATGAGTGGCCTATCGCTGCTCGTCACTGACTTGTCAAGTGTATAATGTTCAGAAGGGATTCGCTATTGTTAAAGTCACTGTGCAACAAAAAGCAGGGTTTCATACAGTAACCAACGTAGCGTAACCATCGCATTCTCTCGTACAGCAACACAAACTCTAGCTACTTCAAGGCTACTGAAGAAATAATGTTGATCGTAAAACGAAATGTGTCCATACTGACCTGAGTTTATGGCCTAGAGGAATATTAGTCTCCAGTCTATTGCCCTGTTAACATAACCGTGTCCTGACAAATGTGATAAGTTAAAGCTTCTTGAAAGGCAAAACTGAAGGTTCTACGCCGGTGCAAGAAATTCTGCGAAAAACAGGCGAAGATTAAAGCCCTTAAGGGACATGCTATAAACAAACAGTCTGCTATTAACTGCAGTTTGGTAATTGTCGGAAATCCATTTCAGAACTTCTACTGCCATGAGTTTGCAGTTGTACTTCACAGCTTTAAAGATATTCACGTTCCTTATGTGTCTAATCGTTAAAAGAAATTTGTTTGTGTATAATTTCCAAATATTCTAATTTGATTCAGCACCATCTTGACTTTTAGATTTAAAAAAAGACGCTTTATCAATTATCGGTTTCAACTAAGGTTATAACGCAGATAAACGCTGTTAAATTATATTACACAGCATTGTCATTAAATAAAATCTTACAGGTACACAAATACAACAAGTTAAATGAAATATTCAAAGACTCTTATTAACTAAATTGTACTTAAATAACTCATCACACAAAGTCGAGATGAGTCTAAACACAGCTGCATTCTACGTTATTTAATAAAACGAATTGTTTCGACCTAGGTCTGGCCATCCTCAGGGTCACAAACATTTTTGAAAACGTGTTGAGTCAGAATGTACAAAGAGTCTGATGTTTAACAAATAGTTAAAATGTTAAAATAAACCTGAACATTGGTGTCAATTGGAGGCTTTGCAGCAAAGGACACGTAATGTCCTAAATTATTTTAGCACTTTAAGAATTTTTTAAACATTAAAGACTACTCTACATTCTACTCCCATATGTTTTTAAAACGGTGAACACGAGGATGGCTTAGCCTAGGACAAAATATGTCGTTCTGTTAAATAAAATATAAAGTTTAGTCGTGTTTAGGCTGATATTGACTTTGTACACTGAGTTACTGAAAAACACAACGAAATGTCAGGCGCCAAAATTATATTTCGGTATTTCATCCGCATCTCGCAGTAAACACGCCGTCTCGGTTATCAACACCAATCACTTGGCGCTGTACCAGGAAACAGACTCTGTTTTCTGAGATGTATGCAAAGCACATAAATTGAATGTAATCACAGAGTACAATTTTTGAACTTAAAGCTTGTGGTCGCTGGAACCAGGCATGCAAGTGGACATGTGAACACGCATCAGCTGACATAGCAGTAATCTAAGTCTATCTCTGTTTGCAAATGAAAGCAGGACGAAGAGGAATTAAAAGGTGTATTATAGACAAGAGTAACTGAAATGTTATGTAATTTTACCCTGCATTACGCTATATTTGTTCGCTATGGCCCCAGAACTAATATCGTGCACTTAGGACACATAATGGTTTATTAAAATTGCAGTCCTGTAATTTAGTCCCCATTACAAAACTAAACAGTATTAAATTGCAGAACAGAGTAACCTGAATATTGAACAGAGTTCCTGAATGATTCTGTCAACAAATTCAACCCACTGAGTGTTTCCCATTATCTTAAATCTTCCAGTTTCTTAAACACAAACTTCAAGCTTCAACTAACAAAGCAACAATTATGCGGTTACGAACTTCTTTCACCTCTTGTTTTATACGAGTGTGAAACTTGGTTTCGTCTACCTGAAAGAACAGTAAGCACTGAGGAATTTTTGACAACAGAGTACTGAAGACAATGGTTGGACCTAAGATAAAGCACATAGCAGGAGACAGCATAAAACTGCACGATTACAAGCTCCATTATATATATATATATATATATATATATATATATATATATATATATATTTCAGGCCATGTACCTATCGCCACTGTGATTACGTCACGGAGAATTCCAGCCCAGAGGTATATTAGGCTAGAAATACATCACAATTGCATATTCAGTTTCAGTTGAAACATGGTAAGAGAATATATCACTTGAAACTCCTAGGCGGAGAAGGAAAGACAATATAAAATAAATATGCATAAAGCGGTAGGTGATCTTGTAAACAGAATGCAACTGTACGAGAGTAAAGTCAAATGGCGGACTCTTGTGAAGAGGGTAACAGATTTCGTTCGATAAGAAGAACGTGGTACTGCTTAACCAGGGAGAAGAGAGACAGTTTTGTAACAGAATCTCCCCCTCCTCCACATCAGTTACATGCGTCGTGGTTCCGTGCATCTTAATTCAATGTGAATAAAAATCCATCAGATGCAACAGTATGCAGATATTTAATCACTGCAAAACTACTCTACATGTTTCGGGTGTCACAGCACCCATCATCAGAAGTATTAAAAACTGTACCCGCAGCCTCCGGTACAGATCATACTACTTGTACCGGAGGCTGCGGGTACAGTTTTTAATACTCCTGATGATGGGTGCTGTGACAACCAAAACATGTAGAATAGTCTTGCAGTGAATAAATATCTGCATACTGTTGCATCTGATGGATTTTTATTCACATTACATGCGTCGGTTTGCACACTGTTTTATTTACCCAATAAAAAGTACAATTTTACAAAACCTACCTCAGTCAAGTGCTGCTTTAATACGCCATAGGCAATTTGCCTGTACAGCCGACTCCTTGTTACAGGACCTAGACGTAACTTAAGATAATATTTGTACTTCTTTTAATGTTAGGGCTTATGTCTCAACATTCCGTATGTGTTCAACATTTAGACAACTGTAACCGTTATAAAGATGTTCAAATACACCTATTATACTGCATAACCTCATTCACGGCCACTTAAAACCTTACAACGAAATATTAATATCAAATTTCAGTAGCCTTCATAAAACCAGTTATTGCCTAATATAGAGAGAAGAAGAAAGAACGCTCAGGCTTAACCCCCAAAAATTACGCTTTTTTCAAAAATAATATTGCTATGAGCTTACATAGGACGTTAGTGGCAAGAAAATGCAAAAGGCACTTCGTGTTTGGTGACATCTGTAGCTCTTTCAGGCAGCAATGGAACAGTCGTATTTCGAGAAACTAATCAGTTACGTGACAGGTAGCAAAGGAGTAATGTAACCCCGACACTACACCTCCATGCTCAGACAGGCACACGGCATGTCACCTCATTCTCACAGGGCACAATAACAGTAACAAACTTGATGCTAAAGACACGAAATGTTGAAAGCAGCGCTGACGGAAGACATTACACACTGAATGATTGTACCAAATTTAATTTTGTAACTACTATAATTTTTTCCCTGCGTGTCCCCATACATTCGTCAGGTAATATTTTTTGATCAGGAATGTTTTACTAGTACTAAATTACAGAGAGTGATTGTGAAGTTTGCAATAGACCTTGGTAGTTGTTTGCGCTGCGGAAACCCGGCCGTCCTTTTCTTGTGAAGAATAACCAATATATTAGAGAGAAAAGTGCTTTGGGTTGGAGAGTATTCGCTTTTTTTTTTTTTGCGTGTAACTAAAAACATCTGTTTTCTGTAGTGTTCTGTGTGGTCAGAGCTATGCATGAATTTCGCTTTAACCCTGTTTTGAAAAAGGAACCTAACAAACGGAGACCAGTGGAAAGTCATGTAGTGATAGAAATTCACGTTTTTGACAGGATCTGTATCTTTTCCTCCGACTGTCGTCGCGAGGCTTAAGAGACTCTGCCCATGCTGTGCAGGTCAGCTGCATTCTCTTGAGTGAAACATTACTTTTACTTTATAAGGAATAATAGCTGGCATAGATAAAGAAATTTGAAGCACAAGTCTTTTCGGTTGTTGCACCGTGTCGACTGGTAAATTGTAACAAACGATTCGAAATATCTTAATGCCGTCATATTCAGGGCCAAGGAGTTTAATTCAGGTCAGCATTGTCATGCTTGGAAAAAATGTTGCAATTGAATCCAAACTGTAAGTAGCCGGAAGATTGTTTTTGAAAATATATCTGTGACATACACAAAAAATTTGGTTAAAATACGAAAGATTCCCCCACCAAACTTTCAAATTACTTCTTTTAAATACGGTGTAAAAGCCCACGTTATTGTCCCGCATTATATAAAGTCACTAACACTTATTTTGAAAGGTAAGTGACGGAGCCGTCACTGCTGATATTGAAACATTGCCCGAAATGCTGGTAGAGATATTGTGTAAAAGTGCAGAACAGACTGTCAACTCAGTCTGTACCCCTTCTGATATTTTAACCTGGAATCTTAAAAACGTGCGACACAAATTTATATAAGAATCGCCAAATACACCAAAAAATGAGAAATAATAAGGGCAACTGCACATTTCGTTTATCAATGTAAATGGACTCAGTCAAAACGACAACATTTCCAACTTTTAATTAAAGATTAGTTGCATAACAACTGTTGCACGCTATACACTGCATTTCTCAATAACATCAGATCCATTTCCTTAACTGGAAACTTTATCTCACGCGCTAACGCATCTATTCACATTTATATGCCATTAATCAACTGTTCTGTTCAAGGAATTGTCTCAGGTTCCTTCACCTTCCTTCTGAAAAACAAAGTCCCATGCGATGAAAAAGTTGCTGTATTCCAACTCACCTCATATAGTACCGCAATCTGTTGTGTTAAAATATGTTTTCAGTTGATTTATATCAGTTAAGTTACCACCCAAAATAATGCAACTAGCGAAATATACGGATCGCAAATTTGTTTAATATCTCCTGCACGTTTCGGCTTGTTCTTCGTCAAAATGTACTTATTGGTTTATTGCGGATTTTATCGTCACCAAAAAAAAGTAATTGAACTGAGGGTTCTTTATAGCAGTAAATGCTATCCCTGAAGACGGCTGAAAGGATCAGGCGATATTCAATATATGTGCGATGCACGATTGTGTAAACTACTGGTTGTTTAATTTGATAAATTTGGCGTATACGGTAAAAATGTAATACAAAATGTAATACAAAATGTAATACAAAATAACAAGCCAACCCAAATTTTGTTCATGACGCAGTGCAACCTTAAACACTCTGCTCAACACAGTACGGTAACGTGAAAGCATCCGTTCAGTTGACGGTGACTAATAGGTCGGACAGTGACTGCGTGGGGACAAGCCGCTAATTTTACATGGGTTACAGGGGGTAGAATATAACATTCCGGTTGGAATTGCTCGACGCTATCACATATCATGCATGATGCAGCGAAAGGGTCGAAAGCCACAGGTGGGTATTACCCTTGCTTTGACGTCAGACACACAGTTCCCATGGCGACAACAGCACTGTATTCGGGAACCTTAAACTGCCATTAACTGTCATGTCTGCTAAAGAAGTTGGACACGTGCAATGCTCACTGAGTTTTGATATCACAGTTCGGGCATTCCATAACAGCACGGAGCACGTATAAAAGCAAAATTTGCAATTAATATTACTTACTATCCAAGCATGTATGTCAAGTCTTTCCTCGTGGATACCTACTATTTTTTTGCTGTTACTATGAGAGCTTCTAACAAGGTCTATTTGTTGATAGAAGAAGATAAGGATCTGTAGGTATATTAGGCAGGTTTTTCTACACGCCTCTGCATATGAAACACACCTGAAATCCACCCAGATTCTTGTGAAGTCACTAATGGTGCGTTCTCCCCAGGAGATAATACGGCCGATGTTTTTTAAGAGGATTTAAAATTATTGTATTTTCCTTGTTACAATACAGGGTGATTCAGAAAGAAGGGCCAATATTTCGATAGCTGAGATTATGAGAAAACTTCATACAAACAAATGTCTAATGCTGAATGGTGACCGAGATAGGGCAGTTTGAGTCTACTAATAACAGCAGAATTGTGAAAAGTGATGAGAAGAGTGAAATTATTTGTTATGTATTTTATTTTTATTTTAATTTAATGTTCAAACTACAAATTTGTTTTACACAGAAATGGCAAAATATGTCACCGTTCACAACAAATTTTCGAAAATCCCACTGTCAACCTCAATTCATTTTGCAACTCGTGTGCGAAACTCGCGTTTTATTCGTCGGAGTTTATCTTCACGTTTCTTTGTGCGGACAGCAGCGTCCAAAACGCGAGCGGCAAATCGTCTCCTGTATCTACCTTTCTTTTTTATCAGTTTCGATTTTCGTCCAATCACATACAAAAAAATCTAACGAAAATTAAGCGCCAAATTCAAACAGCTCTAACTCGGTAACTGAGAAATACCGCGAAATACTCTATTCAGGACAGTCTTTTTCTGCCATATTTTCGAAATGGGCACATCGTTATTTCACGTTCGGAGCATAAGCGCTGGTTCAATTGTCATGTTCAATGACAGTACATCCGGCAGGGAGTCATGAACTTGCGGATCTCTGTCAGCAAACAAAGCAAGTGCCAGAAATTAGCCTGTGTGTTATAATTAACAACACGACTATGAAGTAATTAAGTCCAAATGTCTAATTTGGTATTAACAAGCGCAATCGATGTAGGCTAATATTTAACAGTGTAAAAGATATTGGTCTAACACACATAGCAAGAGGCTGTACAGGCGATATCATATTTTGTGAGAAGCAACAGCACCAGGTGAGAATTAAGCTGCAGCCTTCTGCGACATAAAGCCGGACAGTTAGATACAATTTACCGATGTTTCGGAGAAACATCTGGAGACTCGATTCTCACTACATTGAGTCAAATCCCGTAAATTGTTATTCTGCAGAGTAATCGAAATTTTATTTTTGAAAAGTGGAAAATTAACAACTTTATTTCGTTGCAAGTGCAAATGTGAGGCTGGCTAGGGTTTAGTCGTACGACAATGTCCGATACCCTCCGGTATGTGTTATGAAGAACGACGTGTGAGTCAGGAAAATTCGAAGAGTAAATGTTCTGTTACCTTATTGCGAGGTCAAACAGTGCGCAGTCTGTCTTGCGACAAGCCCACAGCCTCTTCCAAAGGGAGTTATTCACCGAGTGCGAGATGGTGCTTCCTCTATTAATTTCCTGTATTTTTTCTCTTCCTTCAGATCATCTACTAGGTGTTTATGTCATCTTCCTCGTCTTCTCGTTCCTTCTATCTCTCCTTCAAGAACGTGTTTGAGAAGGCAGTTCCTACACAACATTTGACCAGTCCAAGTAGCCTTCTTTCATATATTGTAGGAAGGTTGTTCCTTTCTTCCTTGACTCTAGGTAATACTTCATTTTTCACACGATCTATCCCTTGGTACTGGGTAAACTCTAGGATAGACCATTACACAACTTCATTTGTTGTCATGATATATTCAGGTACTATATCAACCACCGATTGCGGCAGTGCCTGCCGTATAGGTCGCCTGCATTAGCTGGGAAACTTCGTAATATGCTCATGACAGTGACAAAAGAAAGGTATTCGATGGGTGTTTCACTTACTAACCGGCAGTAAAGACAAGGTAGTCCCTGCGCTCGATTAGCACATCGTTAAATCTTTTTGTCGAAATGGATGTTATCTATTCACGCATTCGTCACTACATAAGTGTAACCAGCTTCACGGCCTGAAGGGATTCTCAGAGGAAAATGATGTTGTGTCAAGATATAGAAGCGGCTGTTTCGGCACGTAGAAAATACCTGCATATGCCGGAAATTGAAACCTGCTTTTCCCAGGCTTGCATATTGCAGCCTAGTCACTTTGCGAATTTATTTATCGTTTACTTTGTCATACTAACAATGTCTCACATCTCACATAATCAAACAGAAGATTTAGGCCTACTGGTGAATAATAAATGTCATAGGAAATGGAAAAAAAAATGTACTGGCTAAACTTAGGCACTATACCGACATTTGCTTCAATAAAATGGATTAAGTCACGGAAAACTTGAGTCAGGATAATTTGTGTCACAGGTGATGTGAACTGTGCCAACTTGTTCAGTATTCACTGTACTGTGATATTCTGGCTCGTTTCTTTTAAAGGTAAAGAATTGGTACGAATGGGTGGAACACAGTGGATGGTGTTGCGCTCCGACCGCTTTACCCCCGAAAAAGTTTACAGAACGAGTAAGACTGGAGGTTGAGTGGGCCCCATTTTCATTCTTGTCTCTATGGCCGCCACTGAAAACCAAACCCTGATTTTGTGCCTGTCCGATCCGTACCCAGTAACTGCACTGACTGAGGTAACCGGTTCTGGTTTCCGTATGGAAAGGGAAAATTACTCGAAAGGCCATACTGTTAACACAAACGCAACCCACTTTCTTCGTCTACAAAGCAAAACTCCTTTCATAACGTAACGGAGTACCTCTGACTTCCAAAAGTCTCTTTCAACTTTCCCAAAAGGACTGCAATAATACGTCATACACTCTACTGTCTAGCACTGCCCAAGTAAGGACGGTGAAAATTCTCCCCGCGTCTCCTATCACGAAGCACTAAACTCAAAAGCCGCTGCTCTGAACCCAAATCACGTATGGGTTTATAAGCAGCCTTAATAACACAGAGGCCAGGTAACAGACAAGCTCATAGTTGCGAGAGATACCGCCTACAAACAGCCATCCTCTTACAAAATCCAACATTGAATTAGAAGGAGAAATCTATTTACTTATTACTTACAGTTCTAGTCCTGCAGAGGAGTAATAGTAGTAGTAGTATAGTAGTAGTAGTATAGTAGTAGTAGTAGTAGTAGTAGTGGTGATAGTGGTGGTGGTAGTAGTAGTAGTAGTAGTAGTAGTAGTAGTAGTAGTAGTAGTAGTAGTAGTAGTAGTGGTGGTGGTAGTGGTATAAACAGCGGTAGTTGAAAGAGTAATAGAAGTAGTAGTATTTTGTTTTTTTTAGAGATGGTTACTTACTTACTTACCGTACTCACTCCATGGAGCAGAGTCTCATGAGAAGCTAACAGTTTCTCAGCTAGTAAAGAAATTCTCCGCATTTTATGGATCCCGAAGGCATTACTTAAGTAATCTGTAGAATATTACTTCAGGTTCGCACCGTCGTCATATTCGTCAATTTTCACTTACAAACAATATTCGTGTACCAAAATTCACGTAATTCAAACTGCTCATTGGTTATCGCCATTTAGCTGGAGATAAAAATATTTACACGGCCGCCATAATGTTACACTCTACGTAAATTTTAACCGAAAAAGTAACACTTTTTCCATCACCTACATCCTAGCTTGCATCATTTAATAACCATGTATTAAGTGACACTGATGTCGGTACCAAGCTACAATTTTGCGCATCATCTGTACTGATCCTAATACTTCTAGAAAATTACAAAGCATATATTTTATACCAAATTTTGTAAACATCAGTCAAAGGTTTGAACGGTTGAACTATGGATACACATTAAGAGCGTTGTGATCTCCTAAGGCTATGTATTGCTCAACTAACGTAAGTAAGGTGTAAAGAATGTCTCCAGTAACATCACGCTGCGTCAGTTTTTACTCGGGTACCCCAATTTAGTGTCCTCGTCTTCAAGGGATATGTCTTCCCTTCAAGATGAGAGTAATAATTTGCCTCGAAAAGTAGAGATTCGATTACCCACTGAGACAGTTTCAAATTCCAAAAGTCGTAATATTTGAATGTAACTGTACGTGTTATCCTTTAATATCCCAAGTACATCCTCATAAAAATAAAGCATAATAACGACAGGACAGGATGACACATACATCCCGAATAATGACATGCGTTACGCAATCTGCATCATTTGCACTATACTTAATCCGAACTAATAGGATCTGAGCAGAAAATGTTTGCAAATCCCTCGTCTAACTGCGTACATAAACGAAGAGGTCCCTTGGAAGCAGAAAGTCGTCTACCGGAAGACCTCATTTCTTGAAGAGAAGGAATTGAAGAGGTTCGTGTTTGGTGAGTAAATTCGTTCATTAACACTCGTACTAATTACTTTGCTTCAAGTGAACTAGGGGTAGTAGTGTTCAATTTATGTATATGCGTTGATAGAGAATGGCGGCTTGAATTCAAGCACAATAATTCTTGAATCGAGTAACGTTAGCGCAATATTAACTGCGTATTGCCTGAATTCAGGCTACTGATACGAATATAATCACTTTCCTTTCAAGAACAGATGGACTAGTGCAAAATTCTGGCCTCAATTTTTAAGTATTGCAACATTTCCTTCCATGCTATTATGCTAAATCCATTCAGCATTAAAACATTACCATAAACACACAATTAACACTTATGAAAAACAGATTTAGTGTTCATTCTTTAACATCGACGCAAGGTGGTGCAATTTATAAAAACAAGACAGACACAATGGTTTTCCTATATGGACTTGATATTTTATATGCGAAGTTTGTCATTATTTATATTATACTTGTAAACAATAGTGAATTCAATAATATAAAATTTAAAGTGGTCTTAATCAAATACTGCCACATAATTATTTATATTAAAATAAATTATTATTTGCATTACATTTAATCTTATGGCAATATTATACTGGAGAAACTAACACATGAGTTAATTAAAGTAATTAAATTCTTGTGTATCATTAATCCTTTGACGCCTAACGACCACTATAGTGGTCGTACCGCACCGTTAACTTCTAAACGTTGCATTTTATATATTTATTCAACAAATGCAGGTACTGAATATTTTAAACATGGTATATACTCTCCGTTTTTTCTCTTCAAAATGCAGTTTGTTTCATAATTCTAATATATTTGGTTCCTGTTTTATTCACATTTTATAAACAGGTGTGCTAAAATTTAAAAAAATAATTCCGGCGCCAAAAGGTTAAAATGAAACAATAATTCAAATATTTAAAATATGGTCTAAATTCACTTGCAGATACACTATTCAGTACTTGCTATTTAGCTCTGTATGTGAGAACATATTTATTGTCTTGGTTTCAGTCACATTAGAAATTATCTTATTATATAATGTCGAACTAAGCGGAATCCGCAATAGAATCTACATTAACACGTCTTACGTAGCTTAATTTACATCACGTTAAAGCAAATGTTGGAAATATCTTCAACTTCCAAGCACGTTAGATAACTGGTGAGATAAAGATTAAAACTTCTAAGATTTTCTTATAACCCGATTGTTGTGCACTGATGCATGCATTACTGAATCTGGTCTCTGCCAAACAAAGCTATATATATAACAGATCTCTTCAAAGCCAAGGGAGGGAACACTTCTTTAAACAAGGTCGCTAAAATCCACAATCAACCGGCATGTGGCAGTTTATAGCTTCCAGTATTCTAATAATCGAACTCCTTGTCTATCCTTGAGCAACTTACTGTTAAGTATGATTTTTCGAAAGGTATTTTGAAACTTACTTCCATACATTCTAAATCTTCTAATTTATTTGGCATAGAGAAGCAGCAAGTACTCTGCAAACGCAGGAATACAAGAAGCAACAGGTTAATTATCGCTTCGCTGTTTCAGTCTCTCTTCCTTTATTTAAAAAAATAATGGTTGGAATTTAAAACCATGTTCAGACGCTTGGTTCTAGACAGTTTATATTTCGCTACTCACTCCAGACAGTATAATTATAAACACCAAAACCTTCTGAAAACAAACTCATGTTTGAGGATTATTATTACTATTCACAGTAAACAATACGGTAAGATAAATGAGGAAGGTTGTCAGAAGACTGGGAAAGCACTTTATACAAATGCGATCCTAACTTTTTTAAAATTCTGTCATATTGTAAAATATCAGAGTGGTGAGTAGTAAGATACTGACGCTCTTCTGGGCTGTGACAGTGTGCAGTTTGGTAGACAGGTACCGACGTTTCGGGGGGAGTTCCTGTTTCCATCTTAAATTCAGAACAGCCAAGCTGGGAAAAATAATGACACTGGAAACTACGTAAAGTAAGTGGAAGCTGGAGACACTTGCACGATGACTTTCTTCATAATTTGCGCTTTTATCGGACATGAACTGGATAATTAAGTCTTAAAATCTGAGACGAGTGAGACTTATAATAACCGTGACGGAGACGAAACATTCGACCGATAATTTTGCCAGAAAAACTGATAATGGGAACTGAAATATTAAAACAGACGTAACAAAGGAGTGGATCGGGATGTATTTGAAAAAAAAAACAACACGCTTTTCTAAATTTATTATTTAAATTTAAAATTAAATAAAATAGAGCTTCTCAAAACGTATTGTGTTTCATTGAGTTAGTTCTGTGCTGCAGATACCACAATGCAGATGTGTTGGTGTGCTGTGGCTCTCTGTGTGTGCTGGTGTGCTGCAGCCTGTGATATCTACGAATGTCCAGCTACAAACTCCCCGGACTTTAAATTCTCTGTCACAAGCCGACGAAACAAGACGGGACATTGGATCGCACAGGTCAGGAGGAACAATGAAACAGCCTCGAAGCTGGATATTCTACAGCCGTAATAGACACTGCTAGTGAGAAGCCTCTCTCCGCGCAATGCACTTCCAGTGTAGACAAATCTGTACTGCGTTTTGAAGAACAACTTGAGTTGTTCGTATTAGTTTATATTTGAGGGTTTCTCGGTTTCTGCACCCAAACACATACACGCCTGTTTAAACCTCCATAGCACGTTTCATTACCGTGGTTACGTTAAATTCATAACCAGAGCGTCTGCGAACCTCCTGGAGAAATAGCGGGGTTACGAATGGAATTCAAGGCATACTTTCCCACTGCATAAGCTACTAGTACTGTGAATCAATTAGTGTCACTATTGTTCTGTTTATTTGAGTAAAGAACGTATCAAATTCAATGTACTGAATAAGTGACGCTGCGAAATTCAGGAGGAAAGGTTTTCGATTCCCAGCACGGACAGAATAGTTTCTTTCTGTTTCAAAGCGTCCGGAGTGCAACGTGTATGGGGGGAGGGGGGGGGGAAGGGAAGCCAGTAGTGTAAATCTGTACAATTACTTCCATGCCTTCATGTCTTCTCACATCACCTCACAACGTGCACAGGGAAAACTTTACCTTTCCTTACACATATGTGCATTACTGAGTTACTGATCCTGTGACCTATAATTGTGTCGAGCATAACTTAGATATTTACCTCTTCGGCACATCCGCAATCAGTGATACATAAGTAAACATTTATACCAGCTACACAGGCACATCGTTGATACTGTCGAACTTTGAATTCCTATCCCAAAGTCTTCATAAATTACTGCCCCCAAATCAGAAGTTAAATATATTCTTCCCGCAACTGTCATTTTCTTCTCTCCGGAAATATTACTCTCATGAAATTTACAAGTTTTTCAAAACAGCATCACCCTACATAATTTTATAACTCAAACCTAAATGATTGGTGTTGCTTGTACCTCGAAAGTTCGCCCCTCCACCGTGTTGTTACTACTGGTTGTAGGAAATTAAAAGTTATGGCCCTGAAGTGTCCTTCAATGGCAGAAGGTTCAACCAAGCATCGAGAAAACTGACACACAAGTACACAAACAAGCACATACACACCCACCCACACACATACACACAGAACATGGAGGTAGGAAAGCAACCTAATAATGACGAGAGAATTTGACTTGGACTCAAACACTTGCATTTCACAGCATACCTAAAATATTCCGATTTCCCCTTCCTAAAAAGCAACCACGTTATTTACACGTACCAGCTACCATTATTAATTTCCGATGTGCACAGCACTACGAACAGCCTAGCTGTCGGGTTGTGTCAATTGTAATTTTGGCATGTGCAAGCCATTAAGTCATAAGGAGGGAGTAAAAGTACAGCTCCACCGTTTCTTAATCTCGGCACTAGATGTAACTGAATGGTAAGCTTCACGTTTCAGTCACTTTACCCCTCGGAAAGAGCCTCCGGTAACCACAAGGTGGTCGCTGGGCCCGAGTGCAGGTCTGGACGTTTAGTAGAAAAGGAACCTCTTAACCCTATCGGTAACTGAACCAAGATTCCTCGGTCACCCAGCAAATAGCTCAGTCACTATACTGACCATGCCGACCCGCTTTTATGTAAGTAAAAATCCGAGATTTCTGTGTGTATTCGCTATATTGTTACTTGTGTCTACGAGGTTATTGTAATATTTCTAACATTCCACGTACTGGCGGTTTCAAATTTCTAAAGACTGTATTTCATGAGCTTTGCTCTACAATTCACTTTCGAAGGGTAAGCATTTGACATTCATTACAAATGACAGGTGCGGATGGAACACGGTGCTGATCGGAAAGAAGATGAAGCCCATCCTTGGCAAGTAGATGTTGACCACTCAACTGCACAATGTGATGACGGTGACTCTGTACTCATAACGGCCACTGTCACAAGTAAGGCTGTTATTTGCTCCCTACCCACTAACCTACATTTAAAGAAATGAACAGTAAATACCAAGTTAATGCAGCAGCTGAGTCCATAAGCAGGAGAGTAGTTGCTTAGATAGTAAATAAACGAAGGCAATGTACGTATTACATAACAGCGAGGTGCTTTCGTGCAACCATTGTTGCAGTGCAAAAACAATAATTATTACATATTCTGATTGTCTGTGTTTGTAACCTTAGGTATCCAGCATGCAATCCGCATGCGCCATAATGTCAACGGTGGCCTGCCGGGCTTTACCATATTTTTCCACATTTTCACATAAAAGACACGATTTTCGAAACAAAAATATGTTGAATATTCAGTGTGCGTTTTGATTTTCTCTGTAACGTTTGTTTCAGACATTTATCATTCCAAGAAGAACTGGGCGAGATATGATCAAAAATGTATATTGGTATTCATATAAAGTGCCCGTTATTTTTGTCAGGTTTTAATGAGTCTTGAATTTTCTCGACAGATTTTCGAAAAATCCTCAAATATAAAATTCATTAAAAATCCGTCCATTTGGAGCCGAGTTGGTCCATGGGGACAGAAGGACAGACATGACGAAGCTAATAGTCACTTTTCGCAATTTTTCGAAAGCCCCTACAAAATCTTCTCACTTTAAGGAACCCGAAAGTTCTTTACAGCTTTCAAAAGTGCCTGCCAATTTTCTCTATCCATTGTCAGACGAAGTCATTCCGTATATTTATTTACGGTTGTGCTGAATGTTATGCCGATGCACACGAAGATCGCAGACCTGCATTTTAATGGGTACGTTGCATTCGTTTTCCAGTCCCTCCTAAGGATGAAGATGCAGAAGCCACGCAACTTCGCAGAAAGGCACCTGCTGATTATGAACTTCTGCCTGGAAAAGGATATTACAAATTCCACACAGACATTAAAACTTGGGATAAAGCGCGAACCGTCTGCCAAACGGAAGGCGCCCATCTTGCTGTGATCAACTCCCTGGCAGAGGCTAAGTCACTGCCATCAATTTGGATACCCAACATATTTAATGACTGGAGAAAAGATTCTGCATATATAGGAATCTGGGACCCAAACGAAACTGGGAAGTTCGTTACAATTTACAGTAAGTATTTTGTGTGAAGTGTCACATTTAGCAACTCCGGATGTCGGTTTCTTTTTCAAAAATACAATTCCATCTAAATCTTAGCAAACCTGTGTATTTTGCGTAAACAAAATGTTATCTTCGTGATTTACACAAAACTGTTTTACTAGGTTTATAGGGTCGTGAAACAGGGACTATTACACTGAAGTAAGAGCTGCTTGAAAAGCAATTACCGATAAATGCAGACAGCAAGCGGAATGAAATGAAACAAAAATTATGAAGCTGCATGACAAAAACCTTAGTGATTTGTAAATAACATTCTTATTTTAATTAAATTAAAGTGCTAACGAGAACCTAAGGACAAGATAAGAATGCGGAAGAAAAAATATGCTGGATGTTTGTGAGGTAATGTTTAGGGAGCAGAAACGTCGAAACCCGATAATAAAAGTTGGGAATAACATTAAGAATCCTGTAGGAAAAACATTGGACTATGCGAAGTGGAAAAATAAGGCCTAGGATCGCGTCTAATAGAGATTTTCAAATTATCGATACAGTAATAACATTTTGTTACCAAGAGCAAATAATAATATTGCTGTACAAAATATAAGAATAATATTACTTGATTAATGAACTTAATGTATATAACACATTTAAAGTTCAGATTAAATAAATTGCGCATGGGATACTTGGATACAAGATTTCTAATATCATAAAACAAAAAATCGAATTATATTACACTCTTCAAAAAATCACAAAATTGTGCTGAATATCAAATCATCTACTGCCAAGTATATGGCTTCCTTCGGATTGTTATTAGCGTAATAAAATTATTGTGGATGAGAATGATAAATAAACACATGCGAAATAAAAAAGAAATAAGATGATAGAGAGAGAGAGAGAGAGTGTGTGTGTGTGTGTGTGTGTGTAGAAGATGCAGACATAGTATTAAAATGTACCTTGAAGAAACGTTGTTTGAGAGTGGTGGCTGGATTGAGAAGGCTCAGAACAAGGACAAGTGAAGGGATCTTGTTATGATGTTACTGGGGGTATAATGTTGATATGCAATTGGCTGGGTGTGCCTCAGAATAAGAACCAGTGGAGGGCTCTTGTGATTATGATCATGAATCTTCTGATCCTATAAAATTTGGGGATTTCCTTGAGAATCTGAGGGACTATCGCTTTCCTTACAAGTCTTTAATTGTCTGTACCGCAATTATACTTACTTACTTGCTTACTTACTCCATGGTGCAGAGTCCTTCTTGAGAAGCTAACTGGTCTGCAGCTAGTCAAGAAACTCACCGCATTTCACGGAACCCGAAGGCTCATTACCGCACTCACAAGCGTCCGCCACCTGTCTCTAACCTGGGTCAGCGCAATCCAGTCCATATACACACATCCCACCTCCTGGAGATCCGTTCTAATATTATCCGCCCATCTACGCCTAGGTATCCCCAGTGATGTCCTTCCCTCCGGTTTCCCCACCAAGATCCTATACACCCCCTCTCCTCACCCATACGCGCCACATGCCCAGCCAATCCCATTCTTCTCGATTTTATCACCCGCACAATATTGGGTGAGGAGTACAAGTCATTTAGCTCCTCGTTATGCAATCTCCTCCATTCCCCCGTTACCTCATCCCTCCTAGGTCCAAATATTCTCCT
>Ga0123355_10004922_pt1 | contig 19444 bp, 14 predicted proteins | sample TergutEmb28metaG_3_FD_89872 | JGI IMG/M metagenome (GOLD analysis project Ga0123355, IMG submission 89872) | Embiratermes neotenicus P1 segment gut microbial communities from Petit-Saut dam, French Guiana - Emb289 P1 | ecosystem: Host-associated > Arthropoda: Insects > Digestive system > Gut ... | reverse complement strand
TTTTCATTTTCTTTACCTTCCTGTTGTGGTTTATTATAACTTTTAAGAATATTATAATTATACAACAGTAGCGTGATTTCTGCAATATTTAATCACCGTTTTTTAAGCAATGCAGTACTAGTTGCCGTCGTGGAGGAGCTAGTGCTACTCTAGATGGTTTAAGCAAATACCTTTCTTATGCAGAAATGCCAATTGTTTCTGCTAGATACTGGAATATGATTCATGGGAACACTGCTGAGGAAGTAATACAAGATTTAGAAGGTATGGAAAATCTGCGCTTCCTTGGTCGGAATATGGCTTGGTTGCTTCAGTGTATTGAAGCGGGCGCTAAAGCCGGTATTGAGATGCCTGAATATGAAACTAAAACTTGGACTAATTTTATTAGGTAGTTTTTGCACGACATAGATAAAGGGGGATTATAAAAAGGTTTTTGGAGGGAAGCCATTATGCAATATAGAACAGACAAAATTTCTGGCAACAAGCTTTCAGCTTTAGGACTTGGATGCATGCGATTTCCGTTAGATAAAGCAGAAACGCAGCGGATGATTTTAGCTGCAATCGACGGTGGCGTAAATTTTTTTGATACAGCTTATATCTACCCAAATAGTGAAAAGACCTTGGGCAGTATTTTGGCTAAACATAATAAGCGGAAAGATGTTTTTCTGGCAACAAAATTACCATTTTCAAGGTGCAGAACTTATGCCGATTTTGATCGGATATTCAATATACAACTTAAGCGGCTGCAGACGGATTATATTGATTATTATTTTTTGCATAATATCTCAGGTGTCATGCAATGGGAAGAATATAAAAAGATGGGAATTGAGGATTGGATCACAAAGAAAAAAGCCAGTGGTGAGATTAAGCGGATTGGCTTTTCTTATCATGGAACTAGTGATGATTTCCTCAAAATTATTGCTGATTACCCATGGGAATTTTGTATGATTCAGTATAATTACTCAGATGTTAATTATCAGGCTGGAATTAAAGGTTTAAAAGCGGCAGCAGCCAAGGGAATTCCAGTTATAATTATGGAACCATTGCTTGGCGGTCGCCTGGCAACGGGGCTGCCAAAACAGGCAGTTAAGCTATTTGCAAATCACTCGAAAGATCGTACACCAGCCGAATGGGCGCTTAGATGGCTTTGGAATCAAGAAGAAGTAACCGTTGTTTTAAGCGGGATGAAGAGTGCTCAAATCATGAATAGCAATCTGCAATCTATGGATAGATTTACACCTTTAACCGAGGAGGAGCTTGCTGTTTATGATGAAGTGGCTAAAGAATTAAAGAAAGCATATAAAATTAATTGTACTGGTTGTAATTACTGCTTGCCATGCCCGCAAGACATTAATATTCCGGCGTGCTTTGCAGCTTACAACAATAGCTATAGTCAAAGTTTTATTACTGGTATCATGCTTTATGCTACTAGTACCTCGGTGGTTTCTGCTAAGTCTACTAGTCCAAGATTATGTACTGAATGTGGTGTATGCGAACCCCTTTGTCCACAAAATCTGGAGATTCGCAAGGATTTGAAAGCTGTGACAAAACGGTTTGAATCGCCACCATTAAGAGCAGGATTTGCGGCTGCGAGAAAATTACTGGTAAGAAAGTAACCGTCGAGACTTTGCGGACTGTCGGCTACTTTTTTTCTACAGCAATATAAAGAGATAAATTTAAAAAATAAAAAGTCGTGAGTTGATAATATGGCAGCAAAATTTAATGATAAACAATTACAAGCAATAGCGTCAAAAAGTCAAGAGATTTTGATCGCTGCAGGAGCTGGTTCAGGAAAATCAACGGTTCTTGTTGAGCGCTTAATGCGTAAAATTATCCAAGATAAAATCAACGTTGATCAGTTTCTAATTGTAACCTTTACCAATTTAGCAGCACGAGAAATGACAGAAAAATTACGAGAGAGCTTAAACAACGCAATAGCTAAAAATCCTAATTCTCCCCATTTACAGCAACAGCTTTACAAAATTCCTTATGCAAATATTTCAACATTTCATGGATTTTGTAATAAAGTGTTACAACGTTACTATTACCTAGTTGATCTAGACGCGAACATGCAGTTAATGGACGATATGGAAGCTGTGATGTTACGTGCAGAAGTATTAGACGATTTTATGAATGACATGTACGAAGATGAGGGTTTTCTACTGCTAGTTGATGTGTTTGGAACAGATCGCAGCGACGCTACACTGGGAGACTTATTAATTAAAATATATGAAATCGCACGGGCAAATCCCGAGATGGAAAGCTGGTTATCCGGATTAGAAAGGTTGTACCAAATAAGTGGGAAAAGTGTAGACGAGTGGAAATTTTATGAACAAGTGAAAGAACTGATTTTTCCACTGCTAGAGGCAGCAGCAAGCCATATTGAAAAAGCGCGTGAGATTGCAGAAAATGCAGGGACAGCGTCGGCACCACATGGGTATTTAAAAAAAGCAGATGCTGACTTAGCAATAATTAATCGCGTTAGCGAGACCCTCGAAATGGGCAGCTATGAGGAAGTTCGTCATAGCTTGGCTCACACAAAAATACCCAACTTCCCTGCTAGAAGCTCCAAGCTCGCCAAAGAAAATTGGGATGAAGAACTACATAAGGAAGCGAGTGAAGAAAGGAAAAAATTCAAGACTGTTCTCGACGCTTTGAAGCAGGATTTCTATGCTTACACCAACGAGAGCCACCTTCTGCATTTTTCTCGTGGGAGAGAACTAGTTGTTACTCTTGCTCGCATGGTTATGCTATTCCATGAGCGGTTTTCGGCTGAGAAAAGGGAATTATCCAAACTTGATTTCTCTGATTTAGAGCGGTTGACGCTAGAAATTTTCCTGGGAAATAATGAAGCATTGGAAGAAATTGCAGCTGATTTTAAGGAAATTATGATTGATGAATATCAAGACACCAATGAAATGCAAGAACGAATCGTTAAGATGATCTCAGATGCAAAAGATGTGCCCATGTTCATGGTTGGAGATGTTAAACAATCAATTTACAGATTCCGTTTAGCTGAACCATCAATTTTCCAAGGGAAATATGCAGCCTATAAGTCGGATGATCATGCTGGTGAGAAAATTGATTTAATGCAAAATTATCGTTCAAGCTGTGATGTTATTGATGCGACGAATTACCTTTTTGAGCGGATCATGGATGTTAAAGTTGGTGAAATTGAATATGATCAAGATGCCGCGTTAAAGCTTGGAATTACTGAGGAAAATTACGCCTTTAATAAGCCAGAAGTATATATCATTGACAAAGAGAGTGTTGCCTGTGATGATCTGGACAAGAGCCTCCTCCACGATGCCCAACTTGAAGCGCATTTTATTGCGCAAAAAATTCGGAAAATGATTGACGATTCAGCTGAAGTGTGGGATCGAAAAGCACAAGCAAATCGCCAAATCGAGTACAATGATATCGTTATCTTACTCCGCAGTATGACCTCATCAGTTGATTTTTACGAGATCCTATCGAGTTATAACATTCCTGTCTCAACACTCACCACTGGGAACCTCCTCGAAGAAATCGAGATTATTACCATCCTATCAGCCCTTCGTACAATCGACAATCCCTACCAAGACATTCCCCTAGTAGCAATAATGCGGAGCCCACTATTTTTTTTCACCGAGCCAGAGCTTGCCGAAATCCGTGTTAAAACACCAGCCGCTTCATTTTACGAATCAGTAAAAGCTTTTGATCGAGCAACTATAAATGTAGATTTACAACTAAAGGTTGCAGATTTCCTCGCTAAAATTACGAATTGGCGTTATCAGTCAAAATACTCATCAATTGCTGGTCTTTTGCGCATGATCTACGAAGAAACGAGCTATTACGAATTTGTTCTTGGCACATCAGGTGGACAACTTCGCCGTGAGAATTTAGATCTACTTGAAACAATAGCCGAAGATTACGAAAAACGGACAATGAAAGATGTGTATGGCTTTTTACATTACCTCGACCACTTGCAAGCACTTGGCAAGGAAATCCCCAAAGGATCAGTGGCAACTAGTAATGAGGGTGTAAAAATCATGACCATCCACAAATCCAAAGGGCTTGAGTTTCACATAGTTTTCCTAGCTAGCATTCAGAAACAATTTAACACACGAGATGAAATAGGGAACTATGTGATTCATAAAAATTTCGGCGTTGGCGTACAATACATTGATCCTGTTTTACGCTTGAAGCAAAAAACCCTAGTAACCACACTGCTTGCAAAAAAAATGCGCAATGAAATGTTGGCAGAGGAAATGCGCCTATTGTACGTAGCTTTGACGCGAGCAAAATCGAAATTGATTCTCACTGGTGTAATGAAAGATACAGATACTATCGAAAAGCTCGCTGCAACTAATATAGCACCAACCTATGCACGACTTAGTTCAAAGCGCTATATTGATTGGATTTTACCAGTTATAAATAAAGAAGCAGTGGACAACCCTTGGCAGTGGGAAATTGTCTCCGAAATCGATACTCAAGCAGATGTCGTAGAATCAACTATACCGGAAGAACTAACTCCACCAGAAGTCAATTTCGATGAAATTTTCGCACGGATTTATCAATTTGAAGAACTAACTACCATTACAGCAAAACAATCAGTAACTCAGCGAAAAATTGAAGAGACGATCCCGCTATATAAAGGCATTCCCGAACCGATAGAAATAGTTGCCTATGATCAGCCCTCATTTATCCAAACAGCTACTAAGGCGACAGAAGTCGGAACAGCATTTCACCAGTTTATGCAGCATCTCCCAATTCAAACAGGGCATACGCTGGAGCGCTTAGTAAACTTAAAGGATGAGCTAGTCGCTCGCAATATTATCAAATCATTATTAGCTGACAAAATTAACTTGGAGGATATCCTTCATTTTACAGAAAGTGCCATTTATGGCGAATTACTAACGGCTGAGAAAATTCACAAGGAACTTCCGTTTACGCTGCTATTTAACGCCGGGACGGTTGACACAGCAAAAGCCCTGCTCCAAGGAGTGATTGACTTACTTGCTGAATTTGAAGATGTGGTTTGGATTGTCGATTATAAAACGGATAAGGTTGATAATTTTGCTTTAGATGAGCCCATGTTAAAACGCCGCTACGACATCCAAATGAAATATTATCTGCAGGCAATAAGGGATATTTATCCTGATAAAACGGTTATTGCCCATGTTTATTTTATGCGTGCTGGAAAACTGATTACTTATAGGTAAAAGAAAGGTGATTAATTCATGAAATTAGCAGTTAAATTAGTAAAAGCTTCTAGGAAGTATTGGGGGTATTTAATCTTAACCCTTGTGGCAATTGGCGGTATGACAGCAGCTCAGTTATATGCACCGTTAGTTGTTCGTCAGCTTACGCAGATGGCGACAAATGCTGATCCCCGTTTGGCAGAAGAAGCATTAAGGATGGGGCTGATACTAGGGGCAGTGTACTTTGCTCAAGCCATTTGTTCGTATATACGCTCCTATTATTCTCATGTTGCTGCATGGTATTTTGTCGCGGATCTAAAGTCAGAAATGTATGAAAAATTGCAACAATTATCTATGAAGTTTTATCATGATAAACAAACTGGACAACTTATGTCGCGGGTGGTTAATGATACGCGTCAGATTGAACTTTTAATTGCCCATGCAGTTCCAGATGTTATTGCCAATTTGGTTATCATCATCGGTGTAACGATTGTTCTTTTTATGATAAATTTCCGTTTGGCATTATTGAGTTTGCTTGCTGTTCCTGTTTTGCTTATTATGTCAGTGGTGTTTGCGAAAATTGTTCTACCAATATTTCGGCGTGCGCAAGAGTGTTTGGGTGAATTAAGTGCTAATTTGCAAGATAATATTTCGGGAATGAAAGAAATCCAAGTTTTTAATCAACACGAAAAGGAAACAAAAAAAATCTCCCAAAATGCTTGGGCATATACAACATCAATTTTGGAAGCTTTACGTTTGAGTGCAGCTTACGGGAGTTCTGTGCAATTTTTATCAAGTATCGGTACGGTAATTGTTATCGCTTATGGTGGGCATATGGCACTATATGGGTATGTGGATGTTGCGGATATCGTTGCTTTTATTATGTATTTAGCTATCTTCTACCAACCGATAGCTGTTCTTGCACGTCTTAACGAGGATTTACAAACTTCTATTGCGGGCGCTGAGCGCGTTTTTGAAATTCTTGATGCGGAGGAAGATATTAAAGAACGGGAAAATCCTTATGAATTGCAAAATGTAAAAGGGCATATTGTTTTTAAAGATGTGGGTTTTCATTATACTGAAGGTACTGATGTATTAAAGGATATCAATGTTGAAATCAAGCCTGGCGAAGTTGTCGCGATTGTTGGGCCAACTGGAGTTGGAAAGACGACCTTTGTAAATTTGATCAATCGCTTTTACGATCCTGTAGAAGGAACTATCTTTTTAGATGGGCATGACTTACGCGATGTTTCGTTAAAAAGCTTGCGCCATTCCATGAGCAATGTTATGCAGGATGTTTTTCTTTTTAATGACACTCTTGCTGAGAATATTGCTTATGGTAAACCAGGTGTGGACAGGGAAGAAGTGCTGAAAGCCTCACGCCTAGCTCGCGCTGATGATTTTATTTCTGAGTTAGATGAGGGTTACGATACTGTAGTAGGCGAACGGGGAATGCGTTTATCTGGTGGACAAAAGCAACGTGTCTCCATCGCAAGGGCAGTCCTTCGCAATCGACCTATTCTCATATTAGATGAAGCGACCGCTGCTGTTGATGTTGAAACAGAAAAGCAAATCCGCGAGGCATTAGATGAAGTTGTGCAAGACCGGACAACAGTTATTATTGCTCACCGATTATCGACGATTAAAAAGGCTGATAAGATAATTGTGTTAAGCGAGGGTAAAGTCGAAGATATTGGTACACACGATGAACTTGTGGCACGTGATGGGCTGTATGCCCATATGACAGAAATTAATATGCATGCTTAGACTTGACTTTTCATTGAAATTAAGTACTTGTATTGTAGAAAGTATGTGAATATGCTATACTTACTCTTAGGTAAAAGGAGGAAAGAATATGAGATTAAAATTTAATAATATAGGAAAAATTTCTGAGGCAGATATTGAGCTAAATTCAATTACAGTTATTGCAGGCAATAACGATACGGGCAAAAGTACTGTGGGGAAGCTTTTGTATGCGGTATCAATGGCCTTACACTTAGTTACACCCCATTCCTTACTGTTAGATAAATTTGAAACTATTTACAATGAATTGTCAAATTTTTCTAGTAGAATAATTGGAAAAGATAAGGTAGTTAAACGTCTCGAGGGTTTATCTGATAAATATAAGCATCTTTTTTATGATCCACGACAAAACCACCATACTAAAATCGCAGTTAAACATTCAGATTTAGTTGATTTTGAAAAGGAATTGGATTTAGCAGTTGCTGAAATCATTAAGGAACTTAAAAAGGAATTAATTGATGAAGATGTAACAACTAATAAACAACGACTTGACTCTCTGTATCCAAAGTTAGTTACTTTAGCTAACGACATAAGACCTTCAGAGATTCAAGATATGATCTTGACTGAATTTTCTGGAACATTAACATCAGAAATGCGTAAGGGTGAGACAGCGGAAGTTATTTTTCTAAAAGAAAATGAAAATGAGATAAAGCTGAACTTTTTAAATAATAAATTGCACTCAAGCAGCGAAACAACTTTGAAAAATTCTGTCTTTAAGTCTTTTTATATTGAAAATCCTTTTGCGTTGGATAATGACTTTAATATTTTTATTAGAGACAAGTCGAAACCATATTCAATTTATAAGCATCGTGAGCAACTCGCGATTTGGTTGACCATGCATGGTAATATGGAAAGAAATATTTTTGACATGAATCTGCAAAAGGAGATTGTAGAAGAGATTTTTTCTAGTGTGATTGACGGCGATGTTAAACGTGGGAATCGAAGCTTTCAATATTATACAACTCAATTTTCGGAACCGCTTGATATGGGAAATGTTTCAACTGGAATTAAGTCTTTTGCTATTCTCAAACTTCTAATAGAAACAGGAGGACTAAGTGATTGTGAATTTCTTATTCTTGATGAACCAGAAATACATTTACACCCAGAATGGCAACTTAAGTATGCAGAATTAATTGTGCTTTTAACAATTCATTATCCAATTCGCATCCTTCTTACGTCCCATAGTCCATACTTCGTTGAAGCAATTGAATTGTACTCGCAACTCCATAAAACTGATAAAGGTGTTCGTTTCTACAAAACTGAACCAGATGGATATATGTCAAAAATTATTAATGTAACCAACTGTATTGATAAGCTATATGAAGATATGGCAAGACCGTTTAGAATGTTGGAGGAACTTGAGGATGAGCTCAGTGACGAATAAATTTGATCAGATATGGAATGATCTAAAAAATGAATTTTCTTCCACGATTAAAGACTGCTCGTTTGATGACGATAATAAAGTTTATTTGATTGATGAAGATTTAAGAAAAGTTGTTGTTGATTTTGACGAAGTAGCTAAATATTGGGCAAAGAATAAACTTGGTTGCGAAACACCGAAATCAATGGATTGTTTATATGTTAAAGAAAAAAAATTACACTTGGTTGAGTTCAAAAATCAAAAACATATTAAAAAAAGGGAGTATCTTGATGGAATTAAACCAAAAATCCATGATACTTTATCAATTTTAAACTATTTCTATAGTTTTGAACAATCAGACTTTGAGAGGATTGAGGTGACAATTGTTCATAAAGAAAAAAATACTCCCAAAGAAGTAGGGCGTAGAAATCTTGATAAAAAAGCAGATTCTAGCTGTCCATCAGCATTGAAATTTTTACAAAAAGTCTACCAAATTAAAATCTCCAAGCTAACAATTACTGAATTCATAAAAAGCCTACAATAAATAATCAAAGCACAGATATATTCATAATTTCCCCCATATTTCATACACTTTAGTATGAGTAGCAATGGGGGTTTTTTTTATGGGTGTATTGGATAAAATCGAGGATTTGGTATTTCAATCAAGGGCACTTACAAGTGTGGAGATCCTCAAGGATCGGATCGTTATTGTGAAGATGCGCTGTATGATTGAGCATTTATCGGATAATGAATGTCATTTACGCGGCACACATGGTACAAGGTATAAGATCTTGGGCGATGACTTGCAAGTCAAGGAATATGGGGATACTTACGTGAAGGTTGTAGGAAAGCGGATTACGAGCTTCTTGATTGATGTGTCTGTGAAGTATCAATGACATTTCACATCTAGATAAAAGCTGAAAATATAAGTTAGATAAAATAAAATAGGGTGATAAAATGATTAATAGGTGGCTGCAAATTTTAATTCCGAAAGTACAAATTCAGGTTGAAAGCTTAGCTGATGTTGCGCGGCTTAGAGCTGAAAGAGTAAAGATATATGGTGTGAAACGAAAAGAAGATGGCTATATTATAGCTGTTCGTCGTGGAACAATTAAAGGCGATTCAGTTGTCGGTCGTCAGTCAATTTACAGTGTTCTTACGAGGTTTGTCTTGCCTGTTGCTTTTGTTTGGGCATTGCTTTTAATTACCATTCAGTTTATCACCATTGATTATGAAATACAAGGAAACCTAGTTAGTGAAGATCTGGAAATGGTTAATGAGTTAATCGAACCACATTTTATTAGAGTTGGAGGATTTGCATTTTTTCGTGGTGATCAAACCCAGTTGATTGATGCGGTTGCAGCAGCTTTTCATGACTATATTTGGGTTGATGTTCAGATAGTTGGGAGCAGTGTGGTGATCAATATTTTCGATACACAGATTGCCGAATCTTTAACAGAAGACGCGCAAGTTGATACTATTTATGCGCAAGCAAGTGGGGTTGTAACTAGTATTGAAGCAACGGGTTGTCGTGTATTAGTAGAAATTGATCAGGTTGTCAAGATTGGTGATGCTTTAATTACTTGTTATACACCGACAGGTTTTGGCACGGATGTTGCCCCAATTGAAGGAGTAGCAGCTGGATCAGTATACGCACATGTTTGGTATGAGGTGGAAATTGAATTTCCGCGTGAATACGCGGTGCAGATGGTGACGAGTAGCAGTCACAGCAACTTATTCTTAAACTTTGGTACCTCAAGATTTCGAGTATGGGGAACAAATGTAGAATTTGAGGATTTTGACGAGCGTAATCGTGTGTTTAACCCCCTATCAATCTTTAATGTTGCACCAGTTACGCTAGAACGCGTGCATTATTATGAAAAAGATGATATAATATTAACGAACGAAGTCGAGATGATTCGCGAACGGGCGGATGATTTGATGGAGGCACAGTTGCAAAAGTTGATGGCAGGCGAATTTGAACTGATTGATTTGCAGTTTTTATCCCTTGATGAGTCAGATGATAACGTTAAGCTGATCTACCATGCAACAGTGCAGGAAGATATTGCTTCTAGGGAGTAGAAGTAAGTTGTTTGAGGTTAGAAAGCTCATTTTCGCAAGCCTCCACCTTCTTACCGCAGACCTCTAGATTGTTAGGAGATAGAGATTTGAATAAATTTATAATCGAAGATACATCAGTTGGAGAATTAAACGAAATATTTGGTACAAATGAAGAACATCTAAAGCTACTTGAATCACATTTTGGTTCTGAAATGATCCTTCGAGGTGATGAATTACATGTTTTTGGTGACACAACCCTCCGCGACAAAGTTGCAGCTGTTGTTGATTCACTAAGACAACTATATAAAAAAGGACAAAGTGTCGCTAGTAATGATGTTATCTATTTATTAAAAGCCGGAGTTACCCCCGATAATGCCATTGATACAGGGAAAAAATTGCAGGAAGTCGTCGATGCTCGTGCTGAGATTGCGAAAACTCAAAAAGGGAAGTCGATTTATGCAAAAACGATTAATCAGCGTGATTACTTTGCGAAGATCCAGAAGAGTGATTTAGTATTCGGAATCGGTCCAGCTGGTTGTGGCAAAACGTACCTTGCTGTTGTAATCGGTGTGATGATGCTTAAAAAGGGTGATGTTGAACGAATTGTAATCACCCGACCTGTTGTTGAAGCTGGCGAAAACCTTGGCTTTTTACCAGGCGACTTAAAGGAAAAGGTTGACCCGTATTTGCGTCCCTTATACGATGCTTTTCATGAAGTTTTGGGGGTTGATATGACAGAAAAGATGACATCCCGCGGGCAGATTGAGATTGCGCCTCTTGCCTATATGCGTGGGCGAACGTTAGAAAATGCCTATGTTGTCCTTGATGAAGCGCAAAATACAACAAAAGAACAAATGAAGATGTTTTTAACACGACTTGGTGAGAATTCAAAAATGGTTGTGACAGGTGATGTGACCCAGATAGATTTACCGAAGAAAATAACTAGTGGGCTTGTACACGTGGCGGAAGTACTGCATGATGTAGAGGGGATTGAGTTTGTCGAATTTGCAACAGTAGACGTTGTCAGGCATCCATTGGTTCAGAAAATTATTGAACGATACATGCTAGAGGTTGGAGGTTAGAAGTAAAAGACTTTTTAAACCTTCTAATTTTCAGAATGGGGAGAGGGGAATGGCAATAGATATTTGTTTTTTTAATGAAACTGATGAAGATGTAGAAGTGTATGAGTCAGTGATTAAAGATATTATTGAAGTAGCTGCTAAGTTTGAAAGACTTGAGGGAGGTCTTTCATGCAATTATATTTTTGTTGATCAGCAAAAAATGAGAGAAATGAATGCTCAGTATCGTGGTAAAGATTATCCTACAGATGTACTTACATTTAAGGCAGAAGATGATAGTTTTTTTAGTGAGCGTAAAAATTTGGGTGATATTTTTATTTCAATTGATATAATGATTGAGCAAGCGTATACTTATGGTCATGGAGAAGTACGTGAAATATCATTTTTAGCAGTCCATGGGTTTTTACATTTATTGGGTTATGATCATTTAACTGAAGAAGAAGAAAAAATGATGTTTATTAGGCAGGAGGCAATTTTAGATGCGAAAGATATCCGACGCTAAAGAAAAACATACTTTTAAGGCACTCCGGAAATCCTTTAAGTACGCTTTAAACGGTGTTTTTACTGCACTTGCAATATGTCGTAATTTAAAAATTCATTATTTTATGGCAATTATAGCAATTGTAGCGGGATTCTATTTCAATATTGACCGTTTAGAATTTGCTGTTGTATTACTAGCAATTACCCTTGTTGTAACTCTTGAAATGATCAACACAGCTTTAGAAAAAGCAGTCGATTTATTAACTGAGAAATATCATATATTGGCATTGATTGCTAAAGATGTTTCGGCTGGAGCAGTTTTGATTGCTTCAATTGTTGCTTTTATTATCGGTGCGTTGATTTATGGACCATATTTGGTTGATTTGATTAGGTAGTGTTGTTGCTAAAAAAGCAAAACACATATTTTTGTCCAAATACTGCGTTCTTTAAATAACACCTATCCAGTACGATCGTCGTATCGCGATTTACGAGCCGGTACACTAGTGCACCAAAACATAATTGATCAACCAATGAGATACTGACAGGCATTACAGTCAGATTTAGTGCTGCGGTGACTCGAAAAATACCTAGTCAATTATGTTTCTCTGCACTAGTAACAATTTTTTATCTTAATTGAGGTTGTAGCGAAATGTCAATCCAAGCAAAAGTCTTAATTCAATGGAGAATCCGTTGTTTAAGACTTTTTTAAACTCCACACCCAGTTGACAGAGGCAGAAAGTCGTAAACTGCAATTATTTTGGTTCTTCCGCGTGATTGGTTGGAAGTGAAGTGTAAACTATTCCAACTATTCGTCCCTGGTTTTGCCGTCCGTCTGTTGATCACACAATTTAGACCGTCTGCTTTTCGAAAAAATATCAAAAAGCAGACGGTCTTGACGTCAATCCGTGGGCTGAGCTACTCAGAATGGCAAGCCAACCTGGAAAATGGCAAAAATCCGCTGGTTCTTGTCGCCCATCTGTTGATCACACAATTTAGACCGTCTGCTTTTCGAAAAAATATCAAAAAGCAGACGCTCTTGACGTCAATCCGTGGCCTGAGCTACTCAGAATGGCAAGCCAACCTGGAAAATGGCAAAAATCCGCTGGTTCTTGTCGTCAATCTGTTGATCACACAATTTAGACCGTCTGCTTTTCGAAAAAATATCAAGAAGCAGACGGTTCGTAGGCTGGGCTGTTCATAATCAGGAATTGTCGATTTTGTGAAAAAGCCTCTTTTCTGACACTTCCAACCAAAGTTGCGTAAGAACCATTATTTTAGCTGTTTAAGACTTTTATTTATGATTGGGAGACACTATTTTCAAACTTGTGTTAAACCTATTTCAGTACAGACTAAGGAAAACCTTTTCATCATGTGATGACTGTTTTTAAGAATTGGATCGAAAATAATATGGAATAACGGATTATTTCTCAGTTGAGCTGAGTAGCATTTGGATAAATGATTTGCTTTCTCGAATGCCCGAAAAAGATATTATCTATTCTAAGTTGTGAAGCGCCCTCAGCAGAAATCTATCAACATTTAAAACTACATTGTAAGGGGAATCATAGTAGACAAGTTAATTGTAACATATGATATGATTCCTTTCGTATTTAGTAAGTGATCAACTTCTTAATTTATTAAATACGCCGCTAAAGTATTTTTTACACAAGCATGTGCGGTTTTCACCTTGCAATGATAAATTGAAGCACATACATCACTAAAAAACCCCTGAATGAGGATTTGCCTGTGGTACTGAACTGTAGCTAAAATAACCACATATTACACTTTAGAGGTGCTATAAACGGTTATTTTCAATTTTTTTTAATCAAAAGAACATTATATACAATAATTTTATTGACATTTGTAGAAAAATGCCGTATCATTTATAGAGAGTCAATGAAAAAAGCAAAGCTAAATTGGCCTTTAGCTCTGCTTGTTGATAAAAGTGATACAAAATACAATAGAAAAATATTAATGACTAATATTTTTTTCTACACTATGCATTATACATCAATTCTAACGGGTTGTCAATGCTTTGTAGAAAAAAAGAATAGTCTAAAAGGAGAATGATGCCCGTGATTGAACAAAAAGTAGAATCAGATCTTGTTGTAAGGATAAGAAGTCTATGTAAAGAACATGGAATTTCTATGAGACGACTTGAAAGAGATAATGAGTTTGGAAATGGACTAGTTTCCAAATGGTCTAATTCATCTCCAAGTGTTGCTTACTTACAAAAGGTTGCAAAATACTTTGGAGTAAGTATTAATTACTTACTTGGTGAAAAAGAGGTAGAAGATACTGGAAGCAAATATATGTTTCCGCACAACATTGTTGCTGAAGCACGTGCAGAATACAGTGTTGAAGAGGAGAAAGAGCGAATTAAAGCGACTCATCAAAAACTTGATATTCAGCAAATGTTGAAATATTTAGTTAAGGTTTCAGGTGATGGATCAAAAGAAATTCTTTACAAAGGGCGTACTTTATCTAAGCAAGAGTTAAGAGAGCTGAAAACAACGCTAAAACAAGCTGCTGAGGCATGTAAAGTTTTTGATAAAAAGCAAGTTAAAAAATAATATTCATGGAGCTCAATTTTGAGCTCTTTTTTGTTGTCCTTGTCAACATTTTATCCCCAGCGCAGCTCTGCATTTTTTTTGTTTTGTTTCGTTCATGAAAATACTCCGATACAATGAAAAAGCACTAGGTATTTTTCAGCACCAATCTCATACTATAATAATAGCACACTATGAAGATGATTAGAAAGGCTGAAACCCTGAATAGCGGTAGATTATCGTTTAATATTTATTTTAATGACATATTTTACTAGTTTAAATGGGTAGAAACGGAAATATGTTAATAATCATCCATTTTTATTTTACTAGGTAACAACTTAAAAGCTCTCCCTCACTGGAAAGATAAAATATAGGCGATGATTGTTCCTAAAGCGATAAAAGGTGCGAAGGGGATTGGTTTATTTTTATTTCTAACAAATACGAGTACATATACTAATGCGACTATACTTGAGATGGCAATTGATAATAGTAGTGATTGGACTCCTAAAACTAAACCAGTAACAAGATAAAGCTTAATATCACCACCGCCAATGGTTTCTTTTTTAAATAATACTTTTCCGAGCAAGGTAGTTCCAGTGAAAAATAGGAATCCCACTATGGCAGCAGCAATGTTTGGCAACACGAGAAGTAGTGGGTTTTGGTTGACAGAAGGATACTGTGCTGTACTTGTAGCAATATTTAGTTGTATGAGTATGAGAAGTATTGGTATCCCAAAACCGATGAGGATCTTGTTGGGGATTAATCCATAATAAAGGTCAGTTAATGTTACTGTTAATAGCAGTGAGAAAAAGACCCATGTTAGGATAAGGTAGGTGGTTGGTGTTGGCAGGAAAACAAAAGGTAAAATGAAAAGAAGACCACCAATAATTTCAGTTAGTAGATATATGGGCGAGATTTTTGTTCGGCATGTTTTGCAGCGACCGACTTGTGCGAGGAAAGAGAGGATAGGAAACAGCTGTAGGGGAGTTAAAATTGTTTGGCAGTGTGGGCAAGCCGACCTACGAGACCACCAGTTTTGTTTAATTGGAACTGATTTTGCTACGACATTTAGGAATGATGCAATGGATGAGCCAAGTATGAAAGCTAGAATATAAATTAACATATAAATCACCTCAGTAAAATTCCCCCCTTATTTATAAATACGAAATAAAAATTTAAAAACCTTCTTTTTTTTCGATGAAAACGCCTCTCATTTTAATAATAACGTTATTATAACGATTTAGCAAGTCTATCTGCCAGAATGCAAAGTCGATCGCATTCTAATTGCGAAACTTGTAGAGGAGGTTTTATACTGGGGTTTGCGATGTTTTGGAGCGTCAATCATTGGTTCAACACCAAAAAACATCGTATATTGATGTTTTATTTTTGGGTTTACGATGTTTTTGCTCGACTTTCATTAGTCCAACACCAAAAATCATCGTATAATGATGTTTTACTTTGGAGTTCACGATGTTTTTGAGCGACAATCATTAGTCTAAAAACTAAAAATCATCATAAATGGAGGTTTTATTTTGGAGTTTACGATGTTTTGGGGCGACAATCATTAGCCTAGTACTAAAAATCATCGTAAATGGAGGTTTTATTTTGGAGTTTACGATGTTTTGGTGAGTTTATGCCATTGCATAAACAGATACTCACCCAGATAGCCGACAATCACATCATTTACTTCTTAAAGTATGAAATCCAATAGCTGTGGATGAAGTGGCTCATCTTCTCTGGAGAACAGCTCAACGCAACCTAAAAAATCGTTGATGTTTTAATTTGGGCGGAGTTAAGTTTGAACTTGCATTGACACTAAATTTTATGACTCCTTCACTTAGAGAAGGCGTGAAAGTATACCTGTAATGAGATTTCCATTTTTGTACTGATAAAACCACATAAACCGTAGTATTTGGTTGATTTCGAATTTATGATCATGTTCAAAATCCTTATTAACTGTTCTGAGCATTAGTTGAATCCATCACTTTTGGTTACAGAGCCAATTTTACTATTAACTAATTAGGTAAAATCACCATACAATTATTTTTTTTCAAACATTTATTTTGAATAATTATTCAAAATTAAAAAAATAAATAAAAATCAAAATAAAAAAAGCTGTGAAAATATTGCTATTTTGTGTCGATTTATGTTATAATGTCTATTGAATTTTTAGATCTTGGAGGGATTTTTATGAACCGTTTGCAAAGACTATTTAAAACATTTTTAGCATTTATAATGGTAGCTTTTCAACTTGCTATGCCCTTTGCGACTTATGCAACTGATGATTCAAATTACGATGACGATTTTGATAATTATTTTGAATCAACTTCTTTTGATGATGAATTATTAGACGATGAATCATGGATAGATGATGGAGCATTGTTGGATGATGACTTATGGTTTGATGATGACTTATTGATAGATGATGAATCGTCATGGATGGATGATGAGTCGTGGGTAGATGATGACCAATCCTCAGAAGATGAGATTTTGTTAGATGATGAATCATGGTTTGATGATGAATATTTTGATTTTGAATTTGATTTTGAATCAACTGAAGATCATTACAATGCAACAAGTGACCAACCACTTCCAGCAATTGATGGATATGTACCTGAGATGTTGTATGCTGAGGATACGCTTGAATTTGTTAGTGAAGAGGAGATTTTTGAATCAATCTCACCGTTAAGTGCAGCAAATCCTGCCCCAGGATCTGGGATAGTACAGTTTGTATTGGAACCGGTTTCTGCATCTTTACCAAGCGGTGTGACCATGGCACAGGCAAGAGCGGCAGCTTTTAATGCTACAACCATGATACATCCTCTGTTTGCCAACGCAACTACCTCTACTATAGCAACTGCAATTAATGCTAGATTTGGACGCGATGCAATCTATTTAGGTACATCAGCAGATGGGAATAGATATCGGGTTATGATCGGTGCATTTGAGGGTTATGTAAATCGCATAGGACCAATCAATGCATGTAATAACGGACCATGTAGAATAACTGTTCCTGTTAATGGTATTAATCGTGAATTTCAGGTTCGTATGAACGCAGTTTTTGTTCCATTTGGAAATTATCCGTCTGCTAGTACTGCAAATGTGCGCTCAGCTTCGCATTATGTAAATCGTGATGGTAATCTTTGGAGATACTTAACAAACAATGTTACTGACACCGGTGGTTTTGCTCGATTTCTGACTGGACCTGCTCCAAGTTGGATGAGCTACAATACAAGATATTATAGTTTTGATGGTGTATATTTCTATCGAAATCCACGAAATATTCGTGCAAATGGTAGTGGTGCAGTAAATGCGAATAATCCATTTTTTAACTATTTTCAATATTTATCTTTTAGATCAAGTTCTCGTGTGACAGCTGCTCAATTAGATAGTTTTTTGCATAATGATTTGTTAAATGCTACTAATAGAAATAATAGTGTGCTAACTGGTCAAGGCAGACACTTTGTTAATGCCCAAAATCGCTATGGAGTTAATGCATTACTATCTTATTCAAAAGCTATGCTTGAAAGTGCTCGTGGATTAAGTTACATTGCTAGAAATAGGAACAATGTTTTTGGTTTAAATGCAATTGACGCAGCACCTGGATCAAATGCTAGTTCATTTGCAAGTGTTGCCCATTCTGTTAATGATTATGCGAATCACTGGATGTCAAGAGGGTATTTATGGCCAGGTGATTGGCGTTATGCCGGACCCCATGCTGGACATAAGGGTAGTGGTATGAATATTCGCTATGCAACTGATCCTTATTGGGGACAAAAAGTGGCTGGTTGGGCATTTAGAATTGATCGTACATTAGGGAATCAAGATCGTAATCGTGAACAGATTGCTATTAGACAGAATCTATCAGCTGTTGCTGTTACTAATGCAGGTGGTGCGACGTTATATACTGCAAATCCGCATCATGTAAGGTTTTTCCCGTTTTTAATAACTGGCACAGGAACTAATAATAGATTACGCGTTTTAACAGATCCGCCAATTGTAAATGGTGTGACTAATCAGACAGCATTATTTAATCGTAGTAATGCGATTGGATTTGTTCCAAATAGTGATATTTGGCTAATAGGGGCAAGTAGTCCTAATCAGGATCAACCTCCTGTTACTCCAATAACAGGGGTGACGTCTAGGCTTAGAACTGCTGTAACAGTAAATAATGTTAATTTCCGACGCGGACCTGGAACAAGTTATGGAGCTATTAGGACAGTAAATGCAGATACAAATGTTCGTATTACTGGGGTGCGAGGTAATTGGTATCGTGTGGTTCATGATGGCACAGAGGGATGGATGAGTCGTGATCATGTTCAAGAAACACGCCAAAATGCAGTAGTTAGAAGAGATAACATACCAGTGCATAGGATAAGAAATTCGAATTCAGAAGTCTTGACTCGCGTAAATAGTGGGACGCGAATTTTAGTAGAGCGTCGTAGTCCAAATTGGTCACGTATCACTGTAAATGGGCATACTGGTTGGATTAGGAATAATCAAATTACAATGAATAATGCTGGTAGACCAGCACGTGTGATTGCTAATGTGAATGTACACGCACTACCGCAGTCTGGCTCAAATGTTATTCGTCGATTGCCACGACATGCTCAAGTTATCAGGTTGCAAAGAACAACTAATGGAAGTGGTGCAAATCAAGGTTGGACACAAGTAAGAATTCAACATGCTAATGGAACGATGACCGGCTGGGTGAGGACTAACCAAGTTGAAAGTAGAGTTCAAACTAGAAGAGTTACTGGGAGTGGAGCAGTTAATTTACGTTCAGGGCCGGGGACAAGTTTCACTATTGATCGAAGAATTAATGCTAATACACAAGTGACAGTGCTTGCACAAACGCCAAATTGGAGTCGTGTTCGTGTTCGTATCAACGGAAGAGTTCACTATGGTTGGATCGGTAATTCAAGATTATCACGG
>Ga0123355_10004921_pt1 | contig 19445 bp, 15 predicted proteins | sample TergutEmb28metaG_3_FD_89872 | JGI IMG/M metagenome (GOLD analysis project Ga0123355, IMG submission 89872) | Embiratermes neotenicus P1 segment gut microbial communities from Petit-Saut dam, French Guiana - Emb289 P1 | ecosystem: Host-associated > Arthropoda: Insects > Digestive system > Gut ... | reverse complement strand
TTGAGGACTATTTCGTCTGGCTACGGACCAGAAGGTCGGGAGTTCGAATCTTCTCCTGCGTTCCATAGACAAACAAAACACTACTCATTGATGGTAGTGTTTTGTTTGCATTAAGCGTGCCAACTGCTCCATAGACGAACTTTTAACAGGTTTGTTTATGGAGCAGTTTATTTTTGTCACTTGCGTTGCAATACATTTCCGCACGAGCATCTTCGCCATCGTAGAGGTAAATCCTGTTTGTAAAGGTATCAATTAGGGCTGAACGGAAAGCAAAATCGTTTACATCGCCACCTTACGAGCGGTATTTGTGGACAAGCTTAACAGCAAACCGCAATGTCATGTATAAAATGTTATAGACATTTAGACAATCACGTTGATTTGCCGTGAAGCCTGTATTGCTGTGGCGACACACCATACTCCGATTTGAATGCTCGCGAAAGGTAACTTGACGATTCGTATCCAACCTTTTCCGTTATCTCTTCGATTCTAAAATTTGTGTTAGCAAGGTACTCCTTTGCCTTCTCCAACTTGAGCGACTGGATGCTCTGAGATAGATTTTTCCCGGTATTTTTTTTGATAAGTCGGCTAAGATACGATGGACTATAGTTGAAATTTTTGGCTAATTCTTCCAGCGTAACTGTGTTGAAATTATCCTGAATGTACTGAAGGATCTTAGGGAAACTTGTGCTATACTGCTGCAAAAGTTCTCTATAGATGTAGATGTTTTTGTTAAAACGCATCATATGGCAGAAAAGAGCACCTATCCGGCTGATTGCACCCTTGATGGAGTAACTGTCAAATGCGTAGAGTTCGTAGAACATTTCGCGCACAATTCTTCTGAAATATTTGTCATCTTCCATATCGAACAAAAGATAATTTGGTTCAGATCGATCATAAATGACTGATGAAAAATACGATGAAAGAATTTGAGAAGGGGCGAGTATATCAAAGAATGTTGCATCAAAAATCTCTTTGCGAAGCCCGATTCTAACAGCTATGCAATCGTCGTTGTTAATGATTATCCTGCTACTTGAATTTGGTGCGATAATGCACAGGCAGCCACTCGTAAGTGTGCGATGTTCACCTTCAAAATGCAGCTCACATTGGCCATGTAGAACGCAGTTAATTGCAAAGTAACCATTTTGATGCAACGGCTCATAAATATAATTCGGAATGGAAAAAGCGTAAATATCGCGCCGCTCGAATATGAAATTGTATTCGAAATCCACAGTGTTACTGGCATCTTTAGGCAGGAAAATGGGCAAATCGTTGAGCGCATCTAAAAACTCCTGGTCACTCATATCCGCGAAAGCAATAACTTTTGGGAAATTGTCATATTCATCCAGACTGTGCTCCCGGTATGTGAGTTTGATAAGGTCTAAAATTGAACTCATTTCCAGGTTGCCGGAAAGATTATAGCTCTTCTTAAGGATATGTTTAATGTCGTTAATTGTAGAATAATACATACGTCACTTGCCACCTTTGTTTTTTAGATATGTTAAATCATAGCACAACCAATCACATATTGAAAGCCCTAAACTATATCTAACAACCTCAATTATTGACATCAAACGATGTGCGAATTCCCGCTCAGACACAATAATTTGACATTTTCGAGTTCATATATAGTCAAGTCTCAAATCTCGAACGATGACAAGAAAAGTCAAGCAGAAGTCATGTCAGGTCATGGAGACCTAGGCCTTTTAATGCTATAGTCGAAAGCATCGTGGAGTTATTGTTTGGCTATGCTAAGAAATAATTTCAAGAGCAAAAAGTATTTTATAGATGACAAAGGAGCGTTGTTATGGCAAAGAAAACTGCTTACCTCAAGAAGTATTTCGATCTTCGTGAAGGTCCAAAGGGGCTTTATCCGAATCCTTTGCAGTACAAAGAAGGTCCCGAGATGGAGGGGTTCAATGGCAATTTCTTCTATACATTCGTTACTGAACCATGCACAATGCATCCCATTGAGGGCGCAGTTATTCACCCGTATGACGAGGTCCTTGTATTTCATTCGCTGGACTTAGATGATATGTTGCAACTGCATGGTGAAATATCGATTGAACTCGGCGAAGAACGCGAGGAGTACATATTTTCTGATCCGACCGTCATATGTATTCCCGCCGGATTGCAGCATGGTCCGGTGAAAGTCAGAAACGTCGAGCGGCCATTCGTCCACTTCGCTATAGGAATAGAGGGCGGCGGCGAATATCAGGCAAAGAATATCGCACCGTCCGAACTTGAAGTGCCTGTTCCAGGCAAAAAGTACGCTCACTTGCTGAAGCCGTGCGTAACAAACATTGACAATCTCATAAATGATCCGGACATCAACATTGAAAAGACAATGTCGGATCTCCAGGCTGAGGGCAAGGTCGGTACCGGTATGGGATATGAGGCACTTCGCGACAGTAAAGGGCTTTTGCGTGGCGGCAACATAATAATGGGACCGGGCAATGCGGATCAAATGGTCTGGCTGTTTGGCAATGATCTTGAAAATTTCAACCTGAATTTCTCATGGGGGCATTACAAGGATGCTGGGAAGTGGCACAAACACGGTGAAGTACATCTTCATCCTGAAGAAGAAATTCTCATTTTCGTTGGACTTGACCCGGATAAGCCGCTGGAACTGTCAGCCGAGATTGAGGAAGGCATGGGCTGGGACGATGAGAGGCTAGTTGTAAAAAATCCGGGATTACTCATTTGCCCAAAGGGCTTGCCACACTTGCCGCAGATTACACGCTGGGTTGATAAGCCTTTCGGATTTATAGTTGTAAATATCGACAGCGGGCATTCATCGCCCTGGATTGATGTTGATGGAGACGGATTGATTGTTGAGTCTGCGCGAGAACACTATCAGAAAATGTATGGAGCGTAGGAAATACGGAAAATACGAAGTATCTATTCTTGGGACTGGCTTATTTCAGCCGCAAGGCATGAGCCGTGAGCTGAATGCCGATGAGTACGTCGCCGCACTGAAACGTGCACTGGGCTTGGGAGTCAATTTTGTTGATTTGGGATTCCCGCAGTGCTGGAACGGCGATGCATCTCTTATCCGAGCGTGTGGAAAATGTCTGGACGTCGCACCAAACATCGTTACCGTATTGAATGTCAACGTGTATGCGATAAGCACCTCTGAAGATCTTTCAGCGGAGATAAAGAATGTTCTGGCACTGTATGGGCTGACTCGTTCAACGTATATTCAAATGTACGGTGTCGATCGTGTTACCTGGCGAAAACTCAACGATTCCGGCATCATTGAACACGCTAAAGAGTTGATTCGGGGCGGATTGGCGGAAGGTCTTGTATGTTATTTTACAGACGATAGGTTTTATCTCAAACCAATTCTCGAAAGCTGCGTATTTGATGCTATCTCCCTTGAGTACAGCTTTATGGACATTGCAAGGAATCCTGGCAGCCTTAAAGTTTCAAAGAACTTCGGGCTTGGCATTGCAGCACGCGGAGTAACAAAAGATGGACGTTTGACTGAGGACTTACCGACCAGTGTTGAAGCGGTATGGAGCAGGAATCCTGAGCATACCCCAACCGAGTGGATCTTGGGTATTGTTTGGGACAGACCGGAGATCAGCACTGCGATTGTCGATATCCTAACGGTGAAGCAAGCGGAGGAATACTGCTCGTATGCTGAGAAGTGGGTAACAGCAGATCAGGATATCACCGGACTGATTCTAGCAAAGCAGGTCAGCGACATATACCACATAAAGCGACGGATACGGTGTGTGATGTGCCGTGGCTGTATGCCCTGTCCACTTGGCATTGATGCTCCAAGGATCGCTGAATTGTACAATGAGCATTTTATGTATGGCAACGTGGAAATTCCCGCTTTACAGTACAAGCTTGAACGCCATAACGCAAAACTCTGCGCCGGGTGTATGAAATGCGCTAGAGCGTGTCCCAGACTGTTCCCTCTGCACAAGATAATAACGGAAGCTGACAGTGCATTTAGTGACTATAATTAACGATGTCCATGAAATATCGGCATCAAGGGAAAATTTAGCAAAGCGAGAAGGAGAGAAATATGGACTTCAAGGAAATCATTCTCAAGGCTCTCAGGCATGAAGATGTGCCCATGGCTCTTGTGTATTTCTCAGGAATACATGACGTGGGATTCGCCTCTAGACCCGGTCCGGCGTTTGACAGGGGACCTACGGGCGGCGGCTTTGACGGCTTCGGAGTTCGCTGGATAGCTCCAGCATCAGGTGGCGGAGCGCACATTCCGGCATCTGACAAGTTTGTTCTGTCAGACATTACCAAGTGGAAAGAAGTAGTGCGATTCCCCGATATTGATAACTTTGATTGGGAAGAATGTGCCGCCCGGGAGCTCGAGGGTTGCAACAGAGCTGAAAGAGCCGTGGATTTCGGTGCGGGCAACGGGATCTTTGAGCGGCTCGCGACGCTTATGGGCTTTGAGAATACCCTGCTTGCTATGGCAGAGGAACCGGAAGCCTGCTACGATTTCTTCACCGCCGTCACCGATTATAAAATAGAGGTCGCAAAAAAGGTTAAGAAATACTATGATGCGGATATTTTTACAAACTACGATGACCTTGCCACAGAGAGAAGCCTGTTTATGTCGCCCGGCACTTACAGGGAGCTCATAAAACCTCACCACAAGCGTCTTAACGAAGCCGTCTCCGACTTGGGGATGATCCCTATCTTTCACTGCTGCGGCAAGGCCGAATCAATAGTTGAAGACATGATAGATTGCGGCTATGCCGCTTGGACATCAGTGCAGCCGACTAACGATATCGCTTCGCTGCTTAAAAAGTACGGTGACAGGCTGGCAATCATCGGCGGATACAATACAAACGGCTTGCCTGGGCGTGCGGATGCTACCGAAGAAGTTGTGAGAGCAGAAGTCCGCCGTTGCTTTGCTGAGTACGGCAAACTGAAAGGCTATATATTCTTTGGGGTAAAAGTCACTAACACGTTGGATTTCAACGAGTATATGCAAGGGATGATGCCTATGGTCGAGGAAGCTTTTAAGTGTTCCTTTGAATCCATGCAGTATTAATGGAGGTGCGATATGTCTATACCGAAGTTTGATCCGTGTGAACTTGAAGTTATTGCGGAAGTTCCGGGCTACCCCGGAGCCCCGCCGTCTAAAATCTACAACACACCGCTGAGCCAGCACGACCATGGCGTGAAAGCATTCACCCGCCGCCCTTGGTGGCAAATGATTCAGATGGTTGATACACAGATGTTTTCGCCCTCCGTGATACCGGACAATATCGCCCGCGCATTCTGCATTGAGGGTGGTGAATTTCGTGCGTTCAATGACAGGGACGTCAACCGCGATATGTTTGGCATTGAGTGGGAGTATGAAGCTAATATCGGCGGATCGATAGTCCGCCCAGGCAATCCATTCCTCAGCGACATCGCACAATGGCATGAGAAGGTCATCTGGCCGGATATAGACAGCTGGGACTGGGAAGAATCTGTAAAACTGAACAAAGACTTCCTTACCCCTAACCGTTTCAATCAAATGTGGTTCCAAACAGGATGGTTCGAGCGCTTAATTGCGTTCCTTGATTTTGAGGGCGCAGTCGTAGCAATATTTGACGAGGATTCACAGGAGCACGTTCACAAATTTTTTGATAAGTTAACCAACCTGTACATTCGCATTTTTGACAAAGCTGTCAGTGCGTATCCGGAAGTGCATTCATTTTTCATTCACGATGACTGGGGCGGGCAGCAAGCACCATTCTTCTCCCCGTCTGTGGCAGAAAAAATGATAGTGCCGTATATGAAACGCATCACGGATTTTTTGCATTCCAAAGATAAACTGTGTGAACTTCATTGCTGTGGCAATGTTGTTCAAATGGTGCCGAATATGATAGCGGCAGGCTGGGATGCTTGGGCACCTCAGTTAATGAATGATATTTCTAAAATCTATGAGCTTTACGGCGACAAAATCCTTATAGGAACCATGCCGCAGGGCTTACCGCCGGTCGGACAGTTCTATGCCCTGCCGGAGGAAGAACAACGTCGCTTTGCCCGTGAATACGCGGACACATTTTGCAGAGCGGATAAACCATCGTACTTTAACTGCTATGCCGCTTACTATATGACACCTGCGTTCCGCGACGAAATGTACGTACAATCAAGAATTAACTATGCAAAATAATTAAAGGAGCTGAATTTGTTATGAAAAAACTGACAAAACTCATCGCGCTAATTGCTGTATTGTCAATGGTTTTAATGTTGGCAGCCTGCCTTCCTGAAACACCGCCCCCGACACCCCCGGTGGGTCAAACAACCGGGCCGGCAGCGCAGACGGCACCCCCCGGACCTGCAGTGATCCCAGAAGCTGTCGAAATTGATCATGGAGCAGTCGATCACTTCGCACGAGACCCGTTCAGAATAGGCTATATCTGCCTCACACTCACATGGCCGTTCACAGCAAGTATTGATGCTTCTCTTGCAACACTGGGTCGGATTATGAATTTTGAGTATCAAGGCTTCGCTTCAAATTTCGACCCCGATACGTACTTGAATCAAGTTTTTGTCTTTGCCGATATGGGCTTTGATGCTTTAGTAATCGGTGCGGACGACGATGCCGCCAGAAGAGTACTTGGGATTGCGCACGAACTTGATATTCTGCTCATCGGCGAATCCACAGCTTTTGAAAACGATTACGGCTTGTGCATTTGGCCAAGCGTTGTGCAGGACGGCTACGGTAACGCATATATGATCATGGAATGGCTTGCCGACAACTACGTCAGATTCTGGGGCGAAATAGATTACTCAACTCTCGGCCTACTCGTTCTTGACCACAGCGGTGTCGCTGGAATTACCGCCCGCACTCCCGGGTTCGTAGATGCTTTCCGCAACCGTTTCCCCGGAGCTTCCGAAGATAATATCTTCGTCGGAGATGCCCTGCCGTTTGGTATGTTCAGCGTACAAGTCGGATTTGACATAACAATGCCAATCCTTGCGAATAATCCACAAATAACTCATTGGCTCATTGGTGGCAACGTTGGAGACTTCGGCACCGGTGCAACGCGAGCAGTGGAAGCATTGGGTATGGAAGACAGCGTATTAGTCGGCACAATCTCGCCCGATGCCTTCCTGATTGAGATGCAGGGCGGATATACAGGTAATGTTTTCGTTGCGGCAAACGCTGTTTCTGCAACTGAGTTTGCCATACTTATGGCAGAAGGACTCATTAGTATTCTTGACGGGCGTTACACGCCTGAAACACTCTGGCCGGAATTCCGTGATCCCGGCGGGGTTCATCCGCGCAGGCTTGTCAGAGGTACGATGATTTGCCGTGATACTTATCAGGAATTTCTTGAATACGATGCCACCAGGTTACAACGTATAGCGGAAGCCCAAGGCGTTACTCTTGACTAACCGACAAATCTAGAGGTTGAGGCGGAAAGCAGTTCGTCTCAACCTCTAGTGAGCATTTTCGAAGGAGGAAGCTATGGGGAAAAGATCTTCACTGCAAAAAATTGTCCGGGCAAATAACCTTGTTTTGATTATTGTGACCGTCATCATTATTCTAGCGTTCTATTCACTCAACCGCCATTTTCTGGGAATACATAATCTCAGAGCAATAATGTTCACGGTAAGCACAACCGGCATCATAGCTTGCGGTATTGGCATTCTTTTGATTTCGGGAAACGTGGATCTGGCAGCGGGTGCGGAGGGTGCTTTTGTTGGCATATTTGCCGCTATTTTGATGAGAGCAGATGTACCTTGGCCGCTGGCACTTGTTCTAGCTCTGTTAATGGGCATCTTTTGCGGGGCGGTAAATGCATTTTTCGTTAATGTTCTGAATTTTATGTCATTCATAGCGACGATAGCTTTGAGTTTTGTATGGAGTGGTCTTGCGTTTATTATTGCTGGCGGGTTGAATATCCCGATCGGGCAGGGTGGGTTCCATCAGCTTGCCTTTTTGAACATAGGCCCGTTCCCACTTCCGTTCATAATTATGGTTGCGCTGTTTTTGCTATACGGATTTATATTGACGCGGACAAGGTTCGGGCGTGAAATCTATATGTGTGGAGGCAATAGAGCTGCAGCACGTTTGGCAGGCATCAATATGAAAAGGATAACAACTGTATTGTTTCTGAATTGTGGGTTGCTTGCTGGTCTTGCGGGATGTCTTGTGGCAGCACAAAGCCGTCTTGCGGCACCCGGTGCCGTTGTGGGTACGGAGATGAGTGCGATTGCCGCAGCAATTTTAGGCGGTATTTCGTTTATGGGGGGCAAGGGAAGCCTTTTCGGTGTGTTTATCGGTTTGATTTTAATTAACAGTTTCAATGTTGGGCTAATCTCAGCTGGATTTCCAACATATTGGCAAATCACCGCACAAGGAGCCATACTCCTCGCCGCACTGCTGGCAGATGCCTTAACAGAAAAGGCGCGGCTTAAATCTCTAGTCAGGAAACCGTCCGCAGGAAAGGAATGATCGAGTGATGGATACTGAAAAACTTGAATTTAGAGGAATAACAAAAACCTTTCCTGGCGTGAAAGCACTTTCCGATGTCAGTTTCACGGCGGAAGGTGGTCGTGTTCTTGCTCTTTTGGGCGAAAACGGAGCTGGAAAGAGTACGCTCCTGAAGATTATGAGTGCTGATTTGTGCGCCGGGGAAGGCTCTGTCATACTCAGCGGGCAGGAACTGAATTGCAGCGTTCCGAATGATGCGATAAAAGCAGGTATCAGTGTCATTTATCAAGAAAGGCAGCTGATTCCCGCAATGAGCGTTATGGAAAACATTTTCCTTGGCGCGCTACCAAAAACAAAATCAGGTCTTCTTGACAAAGCAACACTAAAACGTGAGTCTCAGGAAATCATAGATAAATTCGGGCTTCAAATTGACCCAACAACGCCTGTCGGCTATCTGTCGGTTGCGTATCAACAGATGGTCGAAATTATGAAAGCATATCGGCGTGATTCGAAGGTTATAGCATTTGACGAACCAACCGCGCCACTGACCGATGCGGAAATAGTCATTCTGTTTAAGCTGATTCGACAGCTTCGTGAAAAAGGCAAAATTATTATCTACGTCTCTCACCGTTTGAAAGAGGTCTTTGATATTACCGATGATATTGTGATACTCAAAGATGGGAAGCTGGTTAATAAACTTGTGACGGCGAAGACGGATGAACAGGAACTGATTACCGCGATGGTCGGTCGCGATATCGGAGATACATATGCTTCGCTTTCGCGCAATGACAACCATGGCGATGTTCTTTTAGAAGTTGAAAATCTCGTTACAAGTTCAGTATACGGCGTGAGTTTTAAGCTTCACCGGGGTGAAATTATCGGATTTGCCGGACTTGTCGGCGCAGGACGCACGGAAGTTGCGCGGGCGATTTTCGGGGCGGATAAGATCATTTCAGGTCAGATTACGCTTGACGGCAAAAAGGCAAACTTTAAGTCGCCGCAGCAAGCTATTGCCGCCGGCATCGCCTTGTGTCCTGAAGACAGGAAAGAACAAGGACTGGTTCTGCTCCGCTCAATCAAAGATAACGTGTGCATATCAGTAATGAACAAATTGAAGAAAGGACCATTTCTTGATAATAAGTCTCGGGAGGATCTTGCGCAATCCGCGATTGCGCAGTATTCAATAAAAACTCCTACCTCAGACAAGCTCGTCGTGGAACTCTCCGGCGGCAATCAGCAAAAAGTTATCCTCGGGCGATGGACATCGGATATGATGGATACAAAGATACTGATTCTTGACGAGCCTACCAAAGGGATTGATGTCGGCACAAAGGCAGAGATATATCAGTTGGTATGTGACTTCGCAAAAAAAGGAATCGGGGTCATATTCATATCAAGCGAATTGACGGAGGTTATCAACATTTCAGATTCAATCATTGTGATGCAAAACGGACGTATCACTGGTCAAATCCCACGCGAGGATGCAACTGAAGAGAGCATATTAGCTCTCGCTATGCTTAACTGAGGAGTGTAGAACATGAATAAAAACAGTTATCTCAAAAAAATTCTTCTCTCAAAATTGTTTATGCTCTTGGTGTTGCTCATTATTGTTCTGGCGGTGTTTACCATACTCTCGGGAGGGGATTTCTTTAATCTGCGAAATATTAGAAACATCCTAAGTTCGTTGGCAGTCGTTGCGTTTCTGACTGTCGGTGCCGGGATGCTGCTTGTATCAGGCTGTTTGGATCTTTCGGTAGGTCCTATCGGAACATTGAGCGGTGTAGTTATGGCTATAATTCTGCTGCACGGTGCCCCATGGCCGGTCGCAGTTATTGCTGGACTTGCGGTGGCTGGAGGCATAGGGTTCATTAACGCACTACTGGTTACCAGGTTCAAACTCCAGGCGTTTATAACAACCTTGGCTGTCGGCAGTATCATTTCCGGAATCGCAATTACCATGACGGCAGGCAGAGCGGTTCATATAAGAGACGATTTTATAATTTGGGTCGGCTCTCATATGCTATTCGGATTTCTTCCCGTGTCTGTGCTGCTTGCACTTATCGTTTTCCTCATTTACGGTATAATACTTTCTAAAACGAACTTTGGGAAAAAAGTCTATCTCGTCGGGGGAAATCCGCAAGCCGCATATTTGGCAGGCCTGAATTATAGCCGTATCATTTTTATCCTGTTTATAAACAACGCTATGCTCGCAGGACTTTCCGGGATTCTTTTAGGCGCACGTATGAATTTGGTGAGTCCCGGTTTGGCTATAGCCGGTGGGGGTGCTGTGGCGTTCGCGGGATTGATAGCGGCGATTTTAGGGGGCATTTCATTTGGCGGAGGCAAGGGAGGGCTCTTGGGCGCATTTGTCGGTCTCCTGATTATCAACTCATTTAGCAACGGAATGACTATAATCGGGCTTGGCACACACTGGCAGACCGTGGCTTCCGGAGTGTTATTCTTGATTGCGTTGACGATTGATTTCATTTTAGAAAAAAGTCAGACACGCTTGCGGTAATTGAGAGGAGTAACATCATATGGCACTTGGAGAAATAAATATATTTTCATGGAAAAATAAAACTACACGTGAGAGGGAGCAAGAGGAATACAAAAAATGGGCATTCCCATACGGTGAGGCACAGCAGAGAAACTTAGAATCACTGCTTCTGTCCCTGTTCCCCGGTGAAACTGTATCGACCACGCTCATACCTTTTCTGACGTGCAAGGAACTCTTTGAGACCGCACTGAGGGACAACGATCATTCGACCGCAAATGCTATAGATATGTTACTTAATTCGATGAAGAAATATAAGCGGGTAATCAGGAAAAATGAGATGAGTACGTATGTTGCGCTTGTGATGGCAGATCGTGAAATAGATGAAAGATCGGAGTATCCTTCAGCAGATGTAATACTCAAGCAAAAAGAGGAGCTAGAAAGGTTGCGCAGATAATCAGTCCGTGTTTTGACAAAAATATTTCCTTAAAGAGATTGCAAATGTTTGATTTCTCCCGGAAGTATCGCTATACCGATTCCGGTATTCACAGCCATGTGAGTGTCAAATAATACGGTGTCTGTACAAGTTAGTATAAATAGGGTAGGTTAATGAGCACCGCAAAGAACGGTGCCCTTTAAGTTGCATATTGAATTTTTGATGCAGTAATGAGATGGCACGAAAATTGCGCTTTATCAACAAATAAAGAATAACTACAGAAATCTGGAGGGAAATATAATGGCTCAACATAAAATAGCACAAAACAATGAAACAATCCGCAAGAAGATGAACTTTAACGGTGAAGAAATCGATGTTATCTACCGCAAGATGAAGCCGCGCTCAGCTTTTGCAGAGCCTTACGCTAACGCCCTCAAAGAAGGTCGGCAACCTCTTTACATGCGTGACGGATTTGGGGATCTCCCGGCAGTAAATCAGAGGACATATGAGGCTTGTCCCGGCATTATTTGTGAGCAAGATGTTATGGTGCCTATGCGTGATGGTTGCAAAACATATTGCGATATCTACAGACCGAAAGACATGAATAATGTACCTGTTATAGTTTCGTGGAGTTTTTACGGAAAGCGCCCATGCTGTGACAATCCCGATGTGGAATACGGCACAATTGGCGTTCCGCCCGGCTCACACTCTCAGCACGCAAAATTTGAGGGACCCGACCCGGAATACTGGTGTCACAAAGGCTATGCGGTCGCTAATTACGACGTTCGGGGAACCAACAACTCTGAAGGGGATATATACTTCTCGCCAAGGCAGGAAGGAATAGATGCCTATGATCTTATAGAATTCCTTGCTGCGCTTCCTTGGTGCAACGGCAAAGTAGGTTTTTCCGGCAATTCTGGTCTCGCTGTCTGCCAATGGAAAGCTGCTGCCGAAAATCCACCACATCTTGCCTGCATAGCCCCTTGGGAAGGGTTGACGGACACATATCGTCATCTACTCAACATGGGAGGCATTACAGAATGTGGGTTCAATCCATTGCTCACATCCAAGATATTCGGGGAGGGGTATATGGAAGACCATTACCTCATGGCTTTGGAATATCCGTATTACAACAATTATTGGGCAGACAAAGTGCCAAACTTTGAAAATATCAATGTGCCGGCATACATAACCGGAGGATGGAGTCATTTCCATTTGCTTGGCTCAATTGACGGATTTACAAAGATAAAGTCAAAAGATAAATGGTTGCGGATTCACAGGGATTTTGAATGGCCTGACCTGTATGAACGTGAGTCAATAGATGACCTGACGAAATTTTTTGACCGATATCTTAAAGGTATCCGCAACGGCTGGGAATCGACCCCAAGGGTGCGTATTGACGTCATGGATAATCGTGACCGCGACTTTGCTGTGAAGCGTCCGGAGGCTGATTTTCCGCTACCGGGCACTCAGTACAAAAAACTGTGGCTTAATGCATCTGATGGTTCGTTGAACGCAGAAGCACTTAAGTCCGAATCCAAGGTGGTCTATGATGGTAATGCCGGAAAAGTCACGTTTGACATGAAATTCGACCGTGAAACAGAGATTATTGGGCATATGAAATTACGCCTGTGGGTTGAAGCTGACGGGAATGATGACATGGATTTGTTTATCGCCGTGCAGAAGCTAGATGCCGAGGGCAGCTGGATTCCTACTTACATTTTATGCAACCCTCATCCTGGCGCACCGGGCAGATTGCGTGTTTCACTCAGGGAGTTAGATGAGGAAAAAAGCACAGAGCATCGCCCATATCCCACATATAACAATCCGCAAAAACTTTCTCCCGGCGAAATAGTTCCGGTGGACATAGAAATATGGCCTACGAGCCGTATATGGCACGCAGGCGAACAAATCAGGGTCGAGATAATGGGAAGATACGAGCGTATAGACTGGTTTGAACCTTTCAAGTTTCAGACAAACAACAAGGGGAATCACATTATCCATACAGGTGGTAAGTACGATTCATACCTGCTGATACCTTATCAACCTGAAAAGTACTAATATAGAGGAGTAAGAAGCGGCAGAGCAGAGGGAGTGCCCCATGATTGCATTATTGTGGACTGCAGTGAAATGAATTATATTCAAGACTCGTACTAGGAGGAGAAACATATGTCAACGATGCGTGAAAAATTTCTGCGAAGGATGCGCAACGACAATCCCGATTGGCTTGGTGACCCATGGGATTGTTTTGCGACACCTCCAATTGCCCACGGACCAGTTGGATTTGACGCTACAACCTTGGCGGGTCCGCCGAGAGTGCATGGTGAGTTCACCGATGCTTGGGGTGTTCACTGGAGATGGCCGGATGGAGAACCGGCGCCGACGCCGCACATAACGCCGGAAAACAAATTGGTTAAAGATTTGTCGAAGTGGCGCGAAAGCGTTAAGGCTCCCAATATAGAAAATCTTGATTGGAAACCTTTTGAGGATGCATATGCAGCACTTGACCGCGAGGAGTATTTGGTCATGGTTATGGCTGCTTGTGGGATGTTTGAGTTTTCTCACCGAGTAATGGGTTTTGAAGATGCGTTAGTTGCATACTTGCTAGAACCGGATGATATGATCGAAATGCTCACCTATTATACTGATTTTAAACTCCGTCAGGCAGAGCTAATATGTGATCATATCAAACCCGACATCATACATTCCCACGACGACTGGGGAAACAAGAGGTCTATGTTTCTCAGCCCGGAAGTTTGGAGGGAATGTATAAAGCCGCATTTTGTTAGGCTCTACGGTTATTACAAAAGCCGAGGCGTACTGATTCAGCACCACTCGGACTGTGTCAACGATGCGATTGCAGAGGATATGGTCGAGTTGGGCATTGATATGTGGCAGGGCTGCATACCAGAAAACGATATCAAGGGAGTAGTAGAGCGAACTGAGGGCAAGTTATGTGTCATGGGAGGCATTGACATACAAAAAGTTGATCTTCCCGATGTATCGGAACAGGTAATACGTGACGAGGTGCGTCGTGCCATTGACGAATATGCGCCACTGGGTTGCTTCATGCCCAACATTTCCAGTGTTTTAGCCCTTTACCCCCGCACAGGTGAAATTCTTCGTGACGAGATGAACAAATATGGGGCGCAATGGATGGAACAAAATTGTGGAAAGTAAACTTAGATCAGATTTTATGGGAAGCGAGGAAGTATTACGAGCGCACAAGCAATAACAGAAAGAGAGAATGCTTTTCTCGTTTATAAAGTGTAGGAGGAGGCTATTATGCAAGTAACATGTGAAGACGTAAGGTTTGAGGTTGACACTGAAAGATGTTGTGGATGTAAAATATGCATCCGCAAATGCATGGAAGACGTATGGCGCTGGGACGAAGAAAACAAATGTGCCACACCAAAATATCCTGATGACTGCGTAAAGTGTTATCAGTGCGAGATATACTGTCTTGGAAATTGTTTTGAAATCGTTCCACTTGTAGTTATGAAAACCGACCCATTGGAAAATCAATGATAGGAGACAAATCGAAATGGAAAATATAAATGAGCTGGGGAAAGTTTATAATTCGGATATCCTTATTTTGGGTGGTGGTATTGCCGGTCTAGTAACAGCTATTAAGGCAAAAGAATGTAATGAAGATTTAGATGTCCTAGTAGTGGATAAGGGTACAATCGGCTGGACAGGGCAAGCGACTAAAGCGGGCAACGGGATACTCGCATCCGCGCCGGATCAGCCAATAGAAAAATTCGCAGAGTTTATTATCAAAGATAATGGGGACTATCTGAACGACCAAGAGTTTCTGCTTGATTATATGTCAACGAATCTTCATGCTGTGGAAGAACTGGCGAGATGGGGAGTAAGGGTTTCAAAAAATCCGGACGGTTCGATCAAGCCTTTTCGGTTGCCAAATAACTTGTGGAGTACCATAGGAATAGAACTTAATTGCTGTGCGCCTCTCAGAAAGTATGCGTTGAAAATCGGTGTACGGCTGCTCAGTCGCGTTCAGATATTTGAACTTTTGACAAACAGTGGGCGGGTCATCGGGGCAATCGGCTTTGATATGGAACATACCGGATGCCATATTTTCCGCGCAAAAGCGGTCGGGGTATCTACACACGGAGCCTGCTTCAAAAAAATGGGTGGATTCTTTATGGGCTCAGCTAATGGTCTTGGTGCTACATATCGAGTAGGTGCCCAGATGCGAAATTGCGAATTCTCTACTGAACCGGATGTTGTTTACAAGGCAACCTTCAACCCGGTTTACCGCGGGCATAATATTGTTCACAACAAGGACGGCGTAAATATTTCTGACATATATGCGCCGGGTAGAATCGAAGTAACTACAGAATTGATACTTGGCATGTTCAAGGAAGTTCGCGAAGGCAGGGGTCCACTGTATGTTGATTTAAGTAGACCGGATCCGTTACGCAGTCTGGACGACCCTCTTACAAATGTGAATAATCAACGCTTCTATCCTGACAAAATGGAATGGGGCGCCCGTATGAAGAAAAAAGCGGGAAAATATGGAACACCAATCACGGAAATGCCAGAGGTTACCGTAAAGTACATGCTTCAAGCAGAGTGCCTAAAAGTGGACAGGGAATATAGGACAAATGTTGAAGGGCTTTGGGGACCAGGAAAAATCAGCGATAAGGGCTCGGCATACTTTGGTTTCGTGCGCGGCGATGGACTTGGCAATGCGGTACAGTCCGCTCTTCGCGCGGCTCGCAGTATGGCAAAATATGCCGCATCAACAGAGTTTAAGGATGCTGATGTTCAACAGATAAAAACGCTGAAAGAGAAAATATTCGCTCCGCTGAATCGAAAGACAACTCGAAAGCCAACGGATATCTTCAACAAAATAGAAGACATGGCTTTCCACGTTGAAAAAATGATGGAGAAAACAGACGAAACTATCAATAACGTGCTTGCTGAAGTGCAGGAACTGTACAAACTCGTACCGGAGCTTACTGCAAATGATGCCCACACGTTGGCAAAGTGTCATGAGGCGGCGGACAGCATCCTTGCGCTGGAGATGATTTATCGCGCAGCTCTGATGCGTACTGAAAGTCGCGGCGGCAAATACAAGCATTATCGCGCTGATTATCCTGAGCGTGACGATAAAAACTGGTTGAAATGGATCAATGTTCAGCAAGGTGAAAACGGCGAGATGGAACTTGTTACGGAAGATATTCCAATGGAGCGATATCCATATAAACCCGAAGGCTACGTTAGTAAATAATTGTTTAGGAGGAACTACTGTGAACACTGTTACAATCAAAGTAAATGGCGTTGAGATAGCCGCGCCTAAAGGGAATACCATTCTGCAGGCAGTTCAAATGTCGGGCATAGATTACGCTGACATTGACATACCAACACTGTTCTATTTAAAGAGTGTCAGTGAGTCGGATGACAGCGGAGTCTGTGTAGTAGAGGTCGCCGGGAAAGAAGGACTGATTCCGGCATGGTCTACTCAAATCAGTGAGGGTATGGAAGTTCTGACAAACTCGGAAAAAGTGACTGCTGCAAGAATCGCCGCACTGAAGAAAATCTTCGCCAAGCATGATTATGATTGTGTTGACTGCACCAGAACCGCGAACTGCGAGTTGCAGACACTATTGCATAAGTATGAAATAAATAACGAAAAAGCCAACTATAAGAAAAAAGATGAGATCGATGCAAGCTCCATAGTGGTTCGCAACAACGACAGATGTATCCGCTGCAAAAGATGCTTGGAAGCATGTTCCAGCATACAAGGCATCGGTGCAATCAGTTCCATAGGAGATGGTCTGGATGCGGTAATCGCCCCGACATCGGAAAAAGGTCTGGTTGGTACAGATTGCGTCAATTGCGGTCAATGCATTGCCGTTTGTCCTGTTGCCGCCTTATATGAAAAAGACAACGCAAAGGAAGTATTTGCGGCACTTGATGACTCTGATAAGTATGTTATCGTTCAGGTAGCGCCTGCGGTGAGAGCAGCGTTGGGCGAAGCGTTTGAATTTCCGCTCGGCGTGGATGTCGAAGGCAGACTTGTGGCTGCGTTGCGCGAACTTGGTTTTGACAAGGTGTTTGATACCAAATTCGGAGCGGATCTCACTGTCATGGAGGAAACAAACGAATTTATTGACAGGGTTAAAAACAACGGGACGCTGCCAATGATGACATCATGTTGCCCGGGCTGGGTCAAATATTGTGAGCATAATTTCCCAGACATGATTGGGAATCTGTCGTCATGCAAATCACCGCAGCAAATGTTTGGCGCAATTGCGAAAACTTACTACGCAGAAAAAATAGGTATTGACAAGAAAAAAATCGTAGTGGTCAGTGTGATGCCGTGTACAGCAAAGAAATTCGAGTTGCAAAGGGACAATCAAAACGGAGCAGGCGTGCCGGATGCGGATATTTCGATTACCACACGTGAGCTTGCAAGGATGCTTAAAGAAAAGGAAATCCAGTTTGAAGCGATGCCCGCCGAAAAATTTGATGAACCACTAGGCATTGGCACAGGTGCCGGGGTCATATTCGGAGCGACAGGCGGAGTAATGGAAGCGGCACTCCGCACAGCAGTTGAGAAACTGACAGGAAAAGAAATAACGAAGATTGATATTAAAGAAGTTCGCGGTGTAAATGGATTCAAGAATATTTCCTATAACCATAACGGAAAGACTATTGTAAATGCGGCTGTAGTATCCGGGCTTGGCAATGCGAAAGAACTCTTGACAAAAGTGCAAAACGGCGAAGCCAGTTACGACTTTATTGAAGTTATGGCATGTCCCGGCGGCTGTGTAAATGGAGGTGGTCAGCCGCATCAGTCTGCAGATGTTCGCGCCAAAACCGATATTCGCACAATACGTGCGGAGGCTCTGTACGCCAACGATAAAAAGAGCGAGTTGCGCAAGTCGCATGAGAATCCGGCAATTACCGAACTCTATGATGCATATCTTGGTGAGCCGGGCAGTGAAATAGCACATAAATTGCTTCATACATCCTACGTCAAGCGATAAAAAGTTGAGAGGGCTGGGTGTCGCTTGCTAATCTACTATGGCTTTGCAGCGGAGTGTCCGACCTGATTCTTTCCACTATTGAAAGTTTTGATGAGTTAAGTGATATACGAGAATTTGTAAAACTGCTCTTACCTAAAAAATAGCAGTCTATCAATAAAAGTGAGAAATTTCATGGAAAATGATCTGTTAGCCAAACCGAAACTTAAAGGATATTCTGTTAAGACATACTTAACGCTTATTCTTTTTTCGGGCTTTGGCATATTTGCGTTTTTTATTAGCTTCCCCCTGCCGGGATACCAAATATCCTTATTAGGATGGCAGTTTGGCGAGGTTGGAGCTAACTCAAACATTCTTATCACACATATTACGTCATTTCTTAGAGCCGCTCTATGGGGTGGCAACTTTAAGGCGATGCCGGCAATAATATGGATATTGGGCGTCTACAGCATCGTTGAACTTTTTCTGCTCCGTTTTGACGATTTCTGGCGCACTACAAAGGTCGCTATTGTATTTTCTATCTTTAAACTCATTGGTTTCGTGTTATTGACAGTGACTGTTGTCCACTATTATTTTGGATTCAATCCGGCATTTCTTAACTGGTATTTTTCAGGCATGGATTCACTTGGAGGAGCCAGCGTTTCGTTTTTCATCTTGGACAGGATTCTCGTTCCCATATGCATAATACTGCCGGTAACCGCTACGCTTTTGCCGCTCTTAGCAGATTACGGGCTTGTCGATTTCATCGGCGTGCTGGCACGTCGCGTAATGCGCCCTACATTCAGGCTGCCAGGGCGCGCCGCAGTCATAGCAGTCAGTGCACTTTTAGCTAACTTCGCTGCCGGGCACATAGCGGCAAACAGCCAATACAAGTCAGGTCGCATGACCGCTCGCGAGGGCATCATCATTGCGACTTGCCTATCATCTGTTTCCATGGGCTTTATGCTTGTGCTTGCTCAAAATACCAATCTAACACACATGTGGAACACTTATATCTGGTCGACATTACTTATTATCCTGTTGGTAACGATTATTAGTGTACGCTTATACCCGCTGAGCAGGATGTCGGATGCCCATTTTGTG
>Ga0123355_10004920_pt1 | contig 19449 bp, 9 predicted proteins | sample TergutEmb28metaG_3_FD_89872 | JGI IMG/M metagenome (GOLD analysis project Ga0123355, IMG submission 89872) | Embiratermes neotenicus P1 segment gut microbial communities from Petit-Saut dam, French Guiana - Emb289 P1 | ecosystem: Host-associated > Arthropoda: Insects > Digestive system > Gut ... | reverse complement strand
GGAGATTGCATAACGAGGAGCTAAATGACTTGTACTCCTCACCCAATATTGTGCGGGTGATAAAATCGAGAAGAATGAGATGGGCTGGGCATGTGGCGCGTATGGGGGAGGAGAGGGGGGTGTACAGGGTCTTGCTGGGGAAACCGGAGGGAGCGAGACCACTGGGGAGACCTAGGCGTAGATGGGTGGATAATATTAGGATGGATCTCCAGGAGGTGGGATGTGGGAATATGGACTGGATTGGGCTGGTCCATGATAGAGACAGGTGGCGGACGCTTGTGAGTGCGGTAATGAACCTTCGGGTTACGTGAAATGCGGGTAGTTTCTTGACTAGCTGCAGACCAGTTAGCTTCTCAAGAAAAACTCTGCGCCATGGAGTAAGTAAGTAAGTCAGTAAGTAAGCAGGGAGTATGACATATTTCGGAGGTCTACGGTTCGGCTGATCCTACTGAAGTGTTTCCCGCTTTTCTTGAGCCCCTTTAGCATTTGTCGGGATAAAATATCAAAATAAGCCACAAACTCTTCCGTCCGCACCACTTCCAATTGGTTATCGCCGGATCATTTTACCCGTCGACGCTTTTATCTAGATACTGGCAGCGTCCTTAGATAAAACAGTAATAAAAAATGCGGCGAATTTCTGGTCGTAGCAAAGTGACCTTCGGCTTGTCAAGACGTATGGTTCTCCACGTACTTCAGTACTCGACGGGAGTTATCTTCCCTGATATATGCATGGCAAACTGTCTCAAATACACCCTCTCTGCTTTGCGTTTGTAACCTACCGTGCTGAGCTTACAGGTTAGTGAACTCGCCCACAGAGCATACGTCAGCAGCTGTGTCGCTGCTTGTCAACCAGAGGTAGAGAAATGGCGGTTTGTTAGTGTTAAGACGAAAAGCGAGGGAAGTTAGTCAATTCGGTTCGAAGAAGAAATGATTCTGTGGCGTTTTTTATGAAATATTGTGTTTACAAATCTCTGTGTTGTTCTAATTTATGAAGACGTGAGGAGTGCAAAATGTCATACTTTTTTGTGTAGGGACAAAAGAAAATGTGACATGCACAAGACGCACACGGAAGAGAACAGGAATTTCTCTCAAGTTTCACGAACGGGAAAGAACCTGGGGTAATTGGTGAGTACACGTTGTTTAAGTTTATGTTTATATCCAGCGCAGTATAAGAAGAAAATATTTTGTGACCTTTATTTATCGGCAGTTGATACCTAACCTAAATTTTCCTAACTTGCCACGATCTTCGACCGGAGTACTTCAAAATTACATACACCAGACCAATGTAAGGTAAAGTGTCGAAAATTTTGATTCTTTCCTTGAACAAGATATATTTCATGGTAAGCGTTATGAAACTGTAATCTTCTAATATCAATGGCACAAGAAAGACATAACTTTTATATTGCAATATTATATATTTCATCGACTCATTTGTTTAAATGTTTTAGACCAGGGGTTCTTAAGCATTTTTTTGGCGTACCACTATACGAAATTTAACATTAAGTGTACTATAAATATATTTTTATTTAAATAGAAAAACAGCTTAAAATCCCTGGGTATCTGCCAAATATACTTATGGAAATAAAGAGTACATAAACTTGTTCAACTTGAGAGCTAGGTACAATTAAAATGAGGCCTAAACTAGTTTGTGCAAGGTATTAAGGAAATAAGTAGTTAAGATTGAAAAATACACAAAGTTAGAAATAGATTACATTGCAGTAATAGCTACACTGGCTTGTGCAGAGCATAAAGCAGTAAAATAATGCAAAAACAAAACTAAAGCTAATAAATTGATGCGTTTACCGGCTGTAATTGATACAAAGCCGGAACTAGCTTGCGAAAACATCAGTCAAGCAGATATTTATTTAAAAATGACAAGGTTAGTAAATAGATGAATTTGACATGCTGTAATTAAATAAAGCTTGTGTAAAATATGAATCCAGTGGACACAAGCTGATTGACACAGAGTGAGAAATTGGTCATTTGAAAGCTACAATTCAATTCAACTAAAAGTAAGTATAAAGTAACATGTGCATAACTTAATCAAGCAGGTAATTATTAAAAATAAACTAATAAATTTTAATTTTATAAATAAAATTTAAAACAGTCTTAAGAAAATAACAATACACACACTCCTTTCACTCTGTACATGAATTTTTTGTGCCAACATGATTTGTAGTACCGTTGGCATGAAGTGTTTACAGTATGTTACACTGTAAGTTTGTATATTTGTGTATTTATGACTTCTTCCACATCTAGGGTCTTTATGACACACTAATGGATCCATGGAATGTGTGTGTGTGTATATGTATGTATTTTAAGATTGAAAGTAACGTGTGAGCAGTATAGGGTTGCATATTAAGACAGATTATAAGCTAGTGAAATCTTCACTGTGAAGGGTGTGTATGTTTAGCAAGACACAGCTTCCGTATGTCTGCTTCAGTGGGATGAACGGGACATGTACCATGCACGAGGACAAAGAGAAATGTGTAAACAATTTTTGTCCGAAAATCTGAAGGGAAGAGCCCACTTTGGATACGTAAGTGTAAGTGGGAGGACAAAAATTAAAATATATCCCAGAAAAATATGTTTCTAAGCTACGGAATTTTATTCATCTGATCCTTGGTACAATCAACTGGAGGTTTCATTGTGAAAATGGTAATGAAATTTTGGTGTTACAAAAGCAGGAAAACACATGATCGGCCTAATATAAACTGCTTATTAATTCACTGTATCCTGATATTTGAGTCATGTATAACTATATGACCCGTTGGATCAGTTTCGAAATACTCATTATATGTACTAAATAGTCATTTTCATTATGGTGAGTAATTAGACGCAATTTCAATTAACCTTTCCTGTCAACAGATCATTGGACGCTGGTATGGGCGCCATGACGATTATTCTCTTGCTGTGTGTAAGCTCTTTTGTATAAACAGGCATATGTTAACTTCCGTTGCACCAGGAACACACCGATGTTCCTGCTACAGCGAAATTTGCTTGACAGCCTGTGTTATTCATAAATTCTCAGAAACGCGGCGTCACTGTGACACAGGAATGTCGGGGCTTCCCCTTGCATTACGTGATACTCTGCGAACGTAAATGGCGCTACCATTCATCCTATTTTCACCGATATGCCCTCTTTTACGACCCAAAAATTTCCGCCTGGCCAGTTTTATTTAGAATTGTTATTTTAATGGTACTAAAATGCAAAGTATATTTATAGTACGTTTTCAAAGAATACATAATTGTAATTTTATGCTGTTATTTTTCGAGTAAAAAGCATATGATCTATATAGTTGACTTTTGGACTCTTGGAAAACTTCTGGCATGGAAATTCTGTGTAACTTGAACTCTGTGTAAAAACTGCTTAAAACGTCTCGTTCAAAATTTCGTAGCCTTGAAACTGAAAGAACTACTAGCAGAGAAAAAAGTCGAGTGACTTCTATTTAATAAAATTGTGACTATTTTTATGTCCTTCCTCTTTTTTATCGTTTTTTTCGCCGATGTCCTCTTTTATGGTCGATAAATGCGAAAATCCGCTTTTTGTTGGGACGGATATATGGTAACCCTAATTGATGCACACGGGTGCCACGGCAGAAGTCTCATGGACGTTGGGGGCGACGGCACTGCAGGTTTCCTCTTGACTCTGCTGTATTTCCCTCCACTCTCATCTGGGGTATGACACCCAGCACAAAGCGCGTTTAGCTAGTGAAGGTTATCACTGCCAATATTATTTTGACCACAATGTCTGTATGACTGGAGGGAAATACAGGGAATTGCGCTGGAGGAGGATGTGCAAGTGTAGGGAGATAATGGAGGTTCTTCAGTGATCGAAGTTTAGGCAGGTTTTTCACAAAACGAATTAGTGGCGCACTTGGTTCACTGACTGTTTGGAAACTGTGAAAGCGTGCAGCTTTGATCGTCCTTCTTTCGCCTGAAAAATTCACTATTTACTGGTTTCACTGAGTCGAAAGAACAACCCTTAATAATATGCATGGCGCATATTTTTGTGTATTGTTACACTGGCAGAGAATAACATTTAGAATTAACAGACTCGAAAGAGTGGCTGTCGTCCCACTGCGAGATGGGTGGGAATGATTCGTTGTATCTTTTCCCTGCCGAAGTTTATTTTGTATTCGAAGCAAGGTTCCCTTAGTCTTACGGTGTAATATGGACTTCGTCAATGGGTATTCGGATCATATTGTTTCGGGGAAACGTAGTTTCTTCATCTTCAAGGTTTTAGGTGAAGACCCTGGGATACTACCTTTCCTCGAAACGAAGGGATCCGATTTCCCCTTGACGAGGCGTCGTATCCCAGAATGAAGGAATTCTCACGCACGTCGATGTGAAAAACTCAAAACGCCGAAGAAAGTAGGTTCTAAAATAGTGTAGGAAGCATCATTTTTAAATCTGATTAATGAGCATATCATTTTTGTTCACTGCGCCTATTCTTTGCCTATTCTAGCAGAAGTATGATTTCCTATAGTCCAGGTTGTACATGCGTTTGTATTTAGGTATCTTGTTCTGCTAGGTAATGAAAGCGTGTGATAATGTTGACTGGACTGTACTGTGTTAGGAAAGGGCCAAGTGATCACGGTAATGACGTTTCGGGTTTCGTAATATCTTACCCTGCAAGGGAACCGACAACTGACCAAAAACTCTGCACTGTGTACTTTGTTCGGAGCGACTTTATTCCGTGCTGTCCACTGAGATGTGGCAGAGGCCATCACCACACAGCAAGTGAAGTGGCTCAAACAGTAAGGAATCTGACTTGTAGCAGACAGTGTCAGGTTCGAATCTCAGCCTTCACGGGGACTAGCCCGACTGCTTACTTGCATGGCATTCGTCAGCCCCATCCAGGCATATTCGAGCCTCGGCAGCTTGCTATCACGTCATTTGCTACATAGGCAGTCATTAATTAACTACGAATGGCGTCGCGTGTAGCTGCAGAACGAGCGCAGATTGAGCATCGGGCAGGAAATGATTTGTATTGAAAACAATATTTTGATGGGACGTTGAAAGTTCGTCAGGACAGCTGGATTCAGAACTAAGTCTAATGAAGAAACTGTGTATTTTGGAGAGAGTGTGATCGAATACTGACATTATTTAACCGTTGTGTATCAACTAGAAGTGTTGGGTGGATAAGAATAACTAATTTGTTGTGTTTTGTGCAGAAATTGTTACGGTCTCTTGGAAGGTGCTAGCCGCAACTTGAAGGTACTTATCTGCAATGTGCAGTTGGTATTCGCAGTTGGAAAATCCTTCATAATTGTTGTATATGTGGCCACACGTCCTAGCCAACTGACATATGTAACTTGCCTTGCGAGACCTAGTTCTGAGACATTAGCTTCAGTTTGCCTGAATAGTCTTAAAAGAACTGCTAACATATACCAGATTTTCCGAGTTAGATTTGGAAGGGATTTTATCCATATATTATATTTGTTTCCGTGAGCCAACCTTGTTATTCATTGTGTGATTAACTAATCTTGCGCAAACCAGAACGCCCGATAGTGGCTGTTAATATTCATGGACACTAAGGAGAGAGCAGATTATCATAATCATATTTGTTTCAACAGCAACACTGTTCCCCTGGTAAAGGTTGCGAAACTGAAAAATAAGTAATTTAATTTGAAATAACAACGGGGATATCCAAAATTAAAATTTAAGAGTATGTGTTTGTGAATAATTACAATGGTAGAACAATTGTATAGAGATCAATTATGAGAGGCTTTGGCGTTTTACCAAATATTGTTCTGATTGAACTGGTAAGTTGCTATCACCATCCACACACAGTGACAGTAACAAATGTCTGTGCTGTTAGTGAGGCCTAATACCGTATTGTAGTATATAGCGTGTTTTATTTTGTCGAGTGTAGTGAATGAATAATGATAGTGGTACTAGTAAGAATAACGGATTTAGCACTTACGCGGTGTTTTATTAGAAAGTCAAAATTTCTTCACTGGTTTTCTTACGCATTGATTTAATATATTCGGAAAAAGGAATTATTCTTATAGGTGATAAAAAAAAAAAAATAAAAATAAAACCGATTGTTAGTATAGTAAATGTTCTTACTACAGGAAGCTTGTTAAAATTAAATTAAGTCCGACAGACTTAAGTGGTTTAAGAGCACAGACGAGGATCTAAAACTGAGCCCACCAAATTTTGGAAATATGTACGAAATATAATTCCTGTATTATTCATCTTGATATAAATGGTACTGATATAGTTCAAGCTGTCGAGGTAACTGGGGTCTTTGCAAAATTCTTGCAACCTGTTTATAATGCTTATTCTCCGGAGGGTTACTACTCCGGTCTATTGACCAGTGAATTTTTTCAGTTGCCTTCCTTTTCCGAATTAGACATTTCGAAAGCTGTAAAACGCCTTAGACCCACTGAGTCTGTTGGACTTGATGGTACGCCTGGTTTTATTATTAAGGGTTTCTTCACAAGATTCGGATCATTGCTTGAATATATTTTCGATCTTAGCTTGTCACAGGAACACTTTATAATGCAGCGACAAAAGTGGCTATTGTGCTTATTTTACAACAAATGCAACAGATCTTCCGTTAGTAATCAGAGACCGATTTCTCTTTTAAATTTCTTTTCCAAAGTTTTTTAATTTTTTATACGCGATCACTTCTCACATTATTTCAAACATAAATTGATTCCCATTCAACATGGGTTTTCAAAACCAAATCTACAACAGCTAATTTGGTAACCTATCATAATTTCATTTCGCATCCAATTGGTTCTCAACGTCAAGTTGGTTGTATTTATTTTGACCTTAACAGTGCATTTGACCTTGTCTCGCATACTATTTTATTTCGCAGATTTTGTGCTCATGGGCTTTCTGAAGGTTACGTAAATTGATTTCGTAGTTACGTTTCTAATCTGCATTTCAGACGCCTTTCATTACCTTTCGAAGTTTTGTCGGGAGTCCCACAGGAATATGTTTTAGGACCTTTGTTTTTTAATATATTTATTACGACATTTTAAATGCAATTAAGCATTATAAATATTTATTATTTGCTGATGACGTTAACATTTTTCGTGTTATGAATTCCGTTGACGAGTGCATTTTGCTGCAGTCTGATACTGAACGTATCCAAAGTGTATTACGAACTTCATAAAATTCAACAATAGCAAAACTAGGATTATCACTTTTACTAGGAAAACAAATGTTCTTTTTTATGCTTATAAACTACGGGACTCTTCTATAACCCGTACGGACACTATCATAGACCTTCGGGTAAAACTCGATTCAAAACTTCATTTCCACGCACACGTAGACTACATTTTCTCCAAATCCGTAAGGATGCTGTGTTTAACACGCACTATAACTGATTTCTTTTCTAATCTTGACAGTTTATTTTTATTGCACTTAACGCTAGTTAGACCCAAACACGAATATGCCTCATCTGTGTGGAATTCTATAACGTGTAGCGACGTTACATAGCTGGAACGCATTTAGCGGAAGTTCGTAATCACGTGTCAATACCGTTTCTTTACTTATGACCATGTTACTTACGAAGATTTTATAAAATTTCCAAACCTTCATTCCTTGCACAACAGACGACTTCCTTGATACTCAGTTCTTTATTTATGTTTTTTTCAGGTTTAAAATTTTGCACGTCTGTTTTGGATAATACTGGTGTTCAAGCTCTTCCTCATAGTTTTAGAAACTCTTTCCTGTTTACCGCTAGGTGCAATAACCCACCGTCAGCTACATGCGTTTCGGCTGCTAACCGTGTGCGCAGGGATGTTGACGTCTTTAGGACACCTATTACTTCATTAAAACAAATCCTGCACTAATATGTGTTATTTTTATGTAAAATTATATGTGTTTATTCTGGGTTTAGAACCTTTGCCTTAGCAATTTATATCGATTTTCTGAACATATTATTGTTTGTTGGTTTATTGTTTTCTATATGTATTTGTTTTATGTTGTTAATTTGTGTTTGTATGTTGTGCTGTTTCTGTAATTGGCCATTTGGCTGGTGACTTGGCACATTAATAAAAATGAATTGAATTGAATAATGATAACCCAGTGAACTTCTTCTCATCTTATGGGATTTGAAAACCCGCGTTTTCATATGTGTGTATCAATCGCCAGCTTCAGGAGTCGTACTAGAGACCAACAATTTGTTTTCAAATTAATTCGGAAGAAACCACATGGCTCAAATTCGTCAAACATGAAGAATGCGAATATGTGGCGAATTTTATGTTCGAGTTGCGCTTTGACAGATATATGCTTGACGACTGCGTGTAAGTATTAAAATTTTATTGAAGCCTGAAGGTCTGCCTGCTTCTGTAGGGAAATTTTTTTTCCCCCGACAACACGGATCACTTCTTACTCAGACCGTTTCGTGTGGCGGCAGGCAGCGAAGCGCAGCCTTTGCTTCGATTAAGATTTGCCGTGAGTCGTGGTCCACGCGTTTTTTTTTGTTTTTGTTAATTTAGTGAATTTCGTTTAGTAATATGGTTATACTCGCTCTATTTACAGAAGGCGCAAGCACGCGTCCGATCTAACAGACACAGTGTTTATTATAGTCGACATTATGCAGTTTAAGCGAGTCGACGGGAAATGACTAACTGCAACTGACAAACAAAATAATGTTCCTATGTAATATCAGTAGAGAGAATATTTTCAGAAAGTCGTCAAAGTTAAATACCATATATTCTCGAATCTAATCCGCACCCGAATCTAATCCGCACTAGTTTTTGCCGATTTCTTAAACGAAAAATTTAGTCCACGGTTCTAATCCGCACCTTTCCTTCAACCGCCTTCAGAAGTCGCGCGGTGGGTGTCGGCTGCATGGAAAGCCAACCCGGAGAGCATTATCGTCAGATTTTTCAAGAAGTGTTGCATAAGCAATGCTTTGGACGGATCCGAAGATGACATTCTATGGGAGGACGATGGTGAAGATAAAGTTGATAGTGGCTGGGTGACGGATAACGATTCCTTTATGAGTGATGACGGCGAGTCTGATGAATAATAAATTATAAATATTATATAATATATAATATAAATAATAAATAAAGTAATAAATTATTGTGTTGTGCTGTTCTTACGGCACGTAGAGCAGCTCTATAATTTTCCAAAATCCAGCTCACGACGGCGAATCTAATCCGCACGCGATTCTAATCCACATCTGATTTTTTAGCCCTCTGAAACTGCAAAAACGGTGCGGATTAGATTCGAGAATATACGGTGTGTCTTTTTTAATGTTCGAATAACATGAGTTGCATTCTTTTCACTTGTTATTAATTCAGTATAATATTTAACGCGGGGGAAAGCAATGGCAACCTACCCCCAAGAACTTTCCCAGGATGCAGTGTGCCAGAGCCATACCGGTCACATGACTGGGCTCTGGTTCCTGCCAAGCCCGGCCTTTAAGGCTGAATACTAATGAATGAATGAATATTTAACTCCTGACGGTCCACAAAGTTTGTCAAAGAATGTGGTTTTATTTGTTTTGTAGTTAAATAGATCTCCGTTCCAACGTCTATCAATTATACCAGTTTAGCTGCATAGTTGAACGAGGAATCCGCAGTCTCTGGCTTCAAGATCGTCTTTGTCATACGAACACATAGTGCATTTCTGTAAAATAAACTCGGGCCATTTTTTTTTTTTTTGCTAGAATAATATTGTGCCCTTATGTCTGTCATGTCGCTCATGGAGTGAGAGTATTGGATATCCGAAGGAGAAAGGGAGTGTGTTGAGAATTTTGGTGGGAAATATTCTTGTAAGATTGTGCCACTGGAAGGCAGAAAAAGATATTTTAGAATGATATTAAGATGGATTTTAGCGAGATGGTTTGTGAGTATTGGAAGAGGATGTAACTGGATCAGGATCATGTCAAATTTTGGGGTTTGTGATTAGTATTACTGAGCCTTCGGGTTTTGCTGCCACATTCGGAGTAGTAACACATGAGACCCACGTGATTTGAGGCGAGGTTAATCACGCCTCTCCACGGTTCGATTATCTGACTGGAAACCCTTCCATGCAAGTGAATGAAGAGTAATAGTGACTCTTCCTACAGACAACGGATCTGGTCCACTGCCAAAAGAGAGCTGAAAGGTAAAGAAGGAATGAATGAAAGCTAACTTTAGCGTGATACGTAATAAGCTTCGTCACTTACGGCATTTTAAAGCGCATACCAAACTGTGATGTCTTTAGCTTCACGCTGATACAGTTGGAATGTGTATATAACGTTGATGCAGTTCGCGGAATTATCTTATGCAAATGTTTGACGCGTCGAAAATAAATGTATACAATACAGTCTGTACTGAAGGAAGGCGAGTGATGTGTGTCTTAGGTTCGTTTCCGAGTTCCAGAGTTCCAAAACCAACCCGTCCGGGAATTATTTTAAGATGTTTGCGTATTACAGGAATTCATCGAAAGAAACATAATAAAGCGGAAGTAGTATTTTGTCATGACCTGGACGTAACTCAAACAGTTGTGTTCTGTTTTCCATATACGTGATGTGTGTGGTTCTACATATTTGCTGTCACTCCGAGTAGAAAACAAGGCTTAATTTCATTATGAAAGGCGTCGAATTAACGAAATTTTACCATACCGGGCGGAAAATGTTAATAAACACGTAATAGGAATATGGTGCATTTTTTATCTGAAGATGTAATCAAAGAATTGAATGAGTAATGGTGCTTTTTCCTCAGAGGCAAAGCAGCCGAGGCGAGAACCTGATTACTGACTTCCATCTTGTGCCAAGGTTAAGAAAGAGTGAAGCTGTAACTTCATTCTTCCACATACCTTCATGTTGTTCATAAGAATGTATTTATCTTACATTCAAAATATTTTGAAATTTGTTTGTCGCTGGGTATATTAGTATGCTAACTCTTAAGGACAAAGATGTACTGTCACGTGGGGGGCAAGGCGATAGGAATACACTTTCCAGCCTTCTATATTGTAGCTAGCACACAACGCAGACATTTAGGATTCCTTCGAAGTGTGTGTCTCAATAAAGTTCTCTTTCGGTTCCGAAATGGATGGCTGAATGTGTCATTTATTCTTATGTTATTATATTTATTTTGTAATTTAAATTTCTTACACTGATAACGAAACACTTCACTCAGCCTGACACACACTTAGACTCAGCACATACCGGGCCAGTATGACGACAGAATCAACATGCAGATTGTATATACAGACACTCCGCAGGACTTCATGTGAATTATAACAACAAAATGATTTTAGCCATTTTATTACAAACAGGACAATTTTAAGATATTAAAGACTTTAAACATCGTGATTCCAGCAGCATAAGCCTTATGTGAAATTTTGAATTGCAGTACCAACAACTCTATTGACATAATTGTTTACCTTAGCAAGGTACTAATTAGGAACTCTCTGAGGATGACACAGTAGTGTCGAAACATGTAGGAGCAGTATACTAATTTGTCAGTTAATTGTGTACTGTTTGGTTATTGTACAAAATAATAAAAGATGCACGGAACAGGTGTTAAAATAACGCGCGACAATTTTCTAGGAAACTTTTGCACGATGGATCTCTGTAATTATTTTGCTATAAGCTGCACCAAATTAATAATTGTGTACAAGTGTCAGTAACGATTACGAAAACGTGGCCTGTAATCTGTTAACAATTATTGTAAATTATATATATATATGTATATATATTTTGGGGGGATGGGGATATGTTACTGTCTAATATCTTAATTCAAAAGGCGTATACACAAGGAAGATCTTTGAAAGGATATTTAAGGCACATATCTGAGATAGGCGACAAATATTAGAGAAGATCTTGAAGGAAAAAATTTGGTAGAATATGAGCTTCTTCGGGTTTGGTAACAGTGGCAGATTTGGTTTTAGTTTCTTGCTCTTTTGCATTCTCTTACGAGAGAACGTGGAGCAAAGGACATATCACACACGAACTTTGGAGCTAAACCAAATGCTCTTAGTTCTAAGTTTAACACCAGACCATTGTTACATAATAGCTTGAAGTGAAGGCTAAAGTCTAATTTTGTGGCACAAGAATGTCTCGCATTTTATTGAATCAAGGTTTATGAATTGAGATTTCTTGGCAGACTTCGGCCACTTCACATAGTAATTAGCTTTAATACTCGACTCTGGCATAAACGCAAAACGTATCGTTTGGCAAGGAACGTTTTTTGTAAGTAAATACGCCGAAGGACAGCAATTTACAGTCGGTACTGTTTCGTGTGTAAGTAAAGAAGAACTCTACATGTCTTGAAATGCCGGTAGTACATGGTGAGAAGGCTTTGAGTTATTTACTGTACTTCTGGCTGCTTTTCTTTAAAGATCGAGCCGACATAACCCTGTTGTTGTTCTCAGACTTCTCAACATTAGCGCAGTTTTGATATGCGGTGTAGTTCATCTGTAATATATCCAGTTTAGTTTAGTTTTTACATCAGACACAGTGATGTAGCCAAAACGATTCAGACTTGTCGAATAGTTATAAGGTTTTCGAGGGAGATTCTGTATTGTGAAATTAAATTTGATGCGGAGGAGGAATCTGTGGATTATGCCGTTTCCACTGCCATTGTTTCCAGCAAATCATGCCGTCCGTATATTAAATTCCTAAGAAACGCGCAGCACACTAGCGTGCTCTACTACACATAGAAACAGACACCTCTCTTCTCCTTGTGATGCTCTTACTAAATTAGCTTGCCATTACTGTCAGTAGCAGTGTTGTGTTACTTCTGTTCTTGGAATGTGTTTTATGGATCAAACCTTCACTTCGAGTATTTCTAACGTATATTCGCGTTTTGTTTTTGCGTATTTGCTTCCGTATTGTCGTATGGCTGTAAAACGTAGTGGGAGGTGACTATAAACTGAGTTTACTTCAGCTTTGATTTAAGTTAAGTTAGTTGCACAAATAACGTATTTGGCAGATCCAATAAAACCAACGCCTGACCTGATGCACTGACGTTCTGTTGAGTCCTCAGGCCAACTGCTGCAACTTTGGTGTCCCACAGGAACTCAGTAACCTCCCCATCACTCCGATCAGCCTAATTTTCGGCTTCATTTTCAGACTTAGAATAGAAACTTTGTGGGGGCGTTGAACGGAGATAGAGTTTAATTGTTACAAAACCATTAACAATTTACACGCTGAAGTAGTTTACATCCGCATGCATGTTTTGGCACTGCGTACTGTCGTTAGTGGCTAGTTGAGTTCTAGCAAAAGGCCAAATATTGATGTAAACTGTAAAATGGTACCGTTGACAGTACACTGTGTAGAAACAAGTACGCCGATGTAAAATGCAGTACTTTGTGAATTTGTTTTTGAAAAGGCATTGTAGTAGACACCACGGAAAGTATACACAGAAGAACTGATATTTGCTGTTGATATGAAACTCAGAAATTTTGACTCTGTTTCGTTGAGAGAATCAAGGGTTGCAAAACACATATATTTGAGTTTTTTTTTTCTTTTCTTTTTTGTGGCAATACCTCCTGTCTGAGGCAAGGCTATATGTGAGGTCGCAACCACATGCTCCTCTTTTCTAGGCTATTAATTGCTATCAGTCATTCCAGCCGACGCTTTGCATCCTTTGCAATTAAGAAAGAGTCATTAAATAAGTCTCAAATGAAGAACAAAACAGTTGCTATGAGAGATTAAAGAAAGTCATAAGCAGATGGAGTTAAGGGTCTTCGGAATTTTCTATGCGATTGTTTGTGTGTGTGTGTGTGTGTGTGTGTGTGTGTGTGTGTGTGCGCGCGCGCGCGCGTTTACTTTCAGAAGGATGTGGGTTCCCTGTTTACCGTTTATAGCACGTCGGTTACTGTGTGTACCACCTGGCTTTACATTAATAGCATCGATTGTCCGCACGGGTTTTACTTGCTGTTTTTCTCAGAATAAAGTACGATAATGTTCCAAGCAGAATTAACTGGGTGTAACAAATCAGTAATGATTTTCGTCGGATGTTGACAACTGACCTTTTATGTATTACATGGATAAATCCTACGCTTCAACGCCTGTCTGAAATTTCCATTGAATGCACAATTAATCTTACTAGGCGGGTATTTAATTAAAAAATTTATTCTTTTCGAAGTGTTGTTCGGGTTTCACAATTTAAGTGTCGAAGTGAACAGATGCAGCAGCAAACATCTTGTAGCGAATAGTCAAAAGATGAAAACAAAACGAACAGGAATTTATTTTGTTCAGAATGTCGCTGTCGTGAAAACTGCGGCCTTGGATAGATCCTTTGGAACGACACAAGCAACAGAAATGTACAGTATATTTGGAACTTGTTATGTGAAAAATATTAGTTTTTCACCAGCATTTTGTTGGTTAAGTCAGCTGGAATACTCACTCTGCAAACTGACTGGTAGGGCTGGACGTACGCGTTTTCATAACCGGTAATTGAAGAATGTATGTCAACGTTACACTGCGCTTCTTTTGTGGCCAACAACACTCAAGTGTAGTGTGTTCTAGTCATAAGGCGCTCGCTAGGTGAAGTTGACCAGTAGCCTGTAGTTATTTGTGAAGTTGAAAACACGTATCACTTTTAGCACCGCTCCACACATATGCCTTGGTTACGTGATGTTTAGGTCAAAGAACAATAAAAAGAAGAAAGGCGAACTGGGTTGTTCACATTTTGCGTAGGAACTGCCTTAGAGAACACGGTATTGAAGGAAAGATAGAAAGAAGGATAGAAGAGACGGGAAGGCGAATAAAGAGATGTAAGCAGCTACTAGATGGCCTTAATGAAAAGGGAGGATACTGGAAAATGAAAGAGGAAACAGTACATCACACTGTACGGAAAATTGGCTTAGAAAGAAGCTTTGGACCTTCCGTAAGACAGAATACAGAATGAATGAATGAATGAATGTGCTTGTTTGCATTTGAGACAAACCAAGAAAATCACCAGGCATGCTAACCCGCAATGGACGTGATTTTAAGTAGGTGCTTTCCGAAACTAGGAATAATGCTCGTCTACCTGACAAGTACTGTTACTGAAACCCGAAGGTCTTATGAACCAAGCGCCAAAACACATTCCTGGAACTGTTCCACTCTCCGTCCTTCTCTCTTCATGACCTAGGGCATATTCCCTCCTATCACTTTCTTGGTTTTTCTGTTCAAGACACGTACTCACCTTGTCGTAATCACATGACCATCACTACCTTAACAATACTGGATGAGATTTTTAATCATGAAATTGCACACTGTGTAACGAAAGCTGCACTACTGAGCCAAATTGTTTTTCGGTTCGCTCCACAGAGTCTTAATATTTCAATTAAACTCTTTCGCGTCGGAACTCGTACGGTGGTCCAAATTTATATCGAGCGACCGTCTGGAATAGAAATAAATATATATATATATATATATATATATATATATATATATAAACCAGGTGAGTCCGATCCGTCCTAATTGCTACAGTCTAGTGACGGCTTCCTTGGGCAGGACATTGATTTCGGAGTGTCGTTATTAGGTTAAGGGCTTTCAGTGTCTAAACCTTCCAGCTTTCTCATCGCATGTCGTCGCCAGCTGTCGTGGGGGTAAGATCTATAATTTGCCTTTACTGTTCGTCGCACTTAACTTTTAAATTCGAGTTGCTTTATATAATTTTCCATAACAACTTTCAAGCAGAATAACATCAGAATATTCAAAGACTTGGCGTTGTATTTTTTGACTTTTTTTATATCAGAAAAATGTCCTGTATTTGAAGACAAACGCAGTTCTTCTAGAAATCAAGGCATCGTGAACGGGGACATTGTTTTCATGATGTATCGCTTTTCATATTTTATAAATATGTTTACTCTTTCTGAATCAATTAAGTGATTAAACCATGTGCTGGACTTCCGCTGTTAGTTTTACGGCATATATAAGAATGTTTCCTTCCCTACCTCGCCCAGACCAACTATGAACTCTCGTCCAACGATCTGTTTAACCGAGGGCACTTAATTAAGCGAAGAGGCAATTTTACCTTACTTCATCATGTAACACTTTTAATGATAAATTTTGCAAAGGAAACCTCAGGTTTTTTAGATATCCATATTGGTAGATGTCACAGTGAAATAAAATGTATTCTGTAGCTTATACTGCATATTCATAAATAAATTCTTCTGAGTATTCTTTATTTTTATTTGTGATTTGTTAACGACTCTGTCATTATCACAGATGGCGAAGCGTGTAATGGTAATGTGATAGTCGGCAAGTGGGCCTGACATAACCTGACGTACTGTCCCAGAATTCTGGAGGTACTGAGGAAAAATTCAAAATGTTCAGTCAGTATAGCGTATATTCCGGTTGGAAATACAGCCGGGGTTTTCCCGAAAAGTAGTCACAAGCCGTACTGTTTTAAATCACCTTATGTAGTGAGTAACGTCTATATTTCATAATGCCGTCTCCAGAGAATATAAACCTTACATCACACAACGACTTATTGCAATGAAGGTGAAATATTGTTGAAAATGTTTCTTTGAGACTGGAATGTATGATAAATACTAGTCTATGTGCGATAGTGTTGCATTTGTAGTGAAGGTGACAGTCTGCAGATTTTTTTAAGGTGCCACATCCCCGTTGGTGTTAGCAAATCACAAGTACATGTATTAAGTCAGTCCCACCCAGCAATGGCTTTTATCAGTTCACGGCTACAAGTTTCAGCTGTAATTTCGTGCCATCTTGAGACCGTTTATAAACGTCGAACAGGAAAGATTAAATACTGCTTACGAAGATCTCTACTTTCACATTACGAATGTATTATAAATGTATAAAGCCGTTTATATTTGTATGAAATACGAAATACCTTCAGCCATGGAATTCTTGCATGTGTATAAATATCTATTTTGACGTTCAGGCGACAGTACATCGTGATAAATTCTTACACATAAAACCAACTAGATACACTAATTTCTCAAATTTATTTTTGGAATAAAACCCTACATGTTTCGGACAGTTCCTCTGTTTATCATCATGAGTTCTTCAATGTATACACAGCAGTGGTATATGTTATACAGATTTGCTGACAGCTTGCTAGCTGTCAGCAAACCTGTGTAACATATACCACAGCTTGCTAGCTGTCAGCAAACCTGTATGACATATACCATTGCAGTGTGTACATTGAAGAACTCCTGACGATGGACAGAGGAACTGTCCGAAACATGTAGAGTTATATTTCAAAAATAAATTTGAGAAATTAGTGAATTTAGTTGGGTTATTATAAGAATATAAATATCTGATATGAAAATGAAGAGTAAGAGATTAAAAGTTGGCAAGTTGATAACATATAAATATATAATGTGTCGGTGGCAGTACGCTACCGGATCCATTGACGATGAGAAAGGAATGTGTGACGAAGTGCGCTGTCTTTCCTTTAGTATTAGTCTACAGATTGTATTACAGTGGTGTCTGGGACTGACCTCAGCTGACGTGTTAAGGTGGGCATCCTAAATCTGTGTGGTAGAATGCTGGCAAGGTACCTTAAAATGTGTCCTGACCATATCCTTCTATATCGTTACTTACTCAACTGTTATAATCACGTTTGTGTCGCACTCACCATGAGAGTTGAAATAGTGCCTTTAATTAATTACCTAAACATCAACATTATTTATGGCCCCATAAGTCATATTCGCTCGGCTGTCAAGTTATGACCTTATACTGAATATTTAGGGCAGACTGTGCTGATTGAATGTTATGGATAACGCGGTAACATAAAACTTGTGTAACAAAACTTAGTACCAGAAGCAGCAGAAAATATTTAAGTTACGTCTTTTATTGTGTATTTTTTCTACATTATGTTTGTGTTTTTTAAAGTCAAAACTTACATTGTCTTTATTACGCTAAGAGAAATATTTTCGTAGAAAGAAGGTATCAGATCCATTTTTACTACCGACTTGACATTGGGTGTGTTGAAAGTCCTGTGTCAACATACAGCAAGATTTGGCTATTTGTGATTTCAGGCTTCCGCCGCGAAGTAGATGAGATCTGAGCTCTTCTGGGTTATTACGCAGCGTATGGTGGTAATTCCTTGCCGACGTTTCGAGACAACCTCTTGGTCCTATCTTCAGGGGTCACGAAATCCGACAAGAGAGACAAGAAGATCCTTGCAGATGGGACAGATAGGTTGTTCCAAAACGTCGGCAAGGTAGTACCACCATACTCTACGTAATATCCCAGAAGAGCGCAGATCTCAGAATTTGGTTATACAAGGTGGTTCAAATATGACCGGGACTGATTTGTGTGTAAATCTGGCGACATCAGTCCCGGTAATATTTGAGCCACCTTGTATATTGGATTTAGTGCAGTTTGATGGCGCCTTAGAGGTGCGTCTTACGGCTTTCCACTAAACTTTGAACCTTGATTTCGTCAACGTCGCCTTAAAGCACGAAGAACTTATTCAGTGGCGCAGATTTGGTGTCTGTGTTTATGAACTGCTGGTTACATATCTGTCGTGAGTTTCTGTGTCACAATGGGAATAATACTCAGCGGAGTAGATTCATTCTCTTATGGTGTTTTGTGTGTTTATACACAACGTTTCATCTTGCTTCATTGACGAGAATAATCAACGAACATAAGCCACTGTTGTGGAAACCAAAGAAACGGAGTAAAGTTGGTGTACATGGCGGCGTTGCTACTCAACGAGGGGTCAACAGGGCTGCAGGAGACTGCTGTGGAGAGAAAATACTAGTGGTGATCAATATGGACTTTAGAAATATTGGATGGATCTTCAGGTACTCCAGTCACAAAAGAGGAAACCTAATGTAATGTAGATACTTATTTCTGCCATTCTTCATGCCAACACTTGAGTATGAAATAAAGTGTAACAGTGTGACAGCTCCGCTTAGGGATGAAAATTTATTTCCATTTGAGATGGATTCACGATATACAGATTTTTCTCTACGTCGATACATGTTTCCTTCTCATCTGCGAATGTGAAGTTGCTAACGTTGTGGCTTTTCACAGCGAAATTGTTTGGATTGCAATCTTCTAGGCTAATGACATCGTGGATTTATGTAGGCTGACACAACGCCTCGGATGGACATGTTATCCCTGTCTTGAGGGTGAAGGAGTACGATCAAAGTTGATGCTGAAGTTATGTGATTCTATTAAGCAGGCGGGTTACGAGAGATGTGGCCAGCGAAAGGCGATGGAAGTATTACACTGGCTTCCTCTGTTTTTATAACCTCTAGTGTTGTTCACATGTGTAAAGGTTTTAAGTGGAAAAACGGATGATGAATGATCCTACGTTTGTTTTCACACATTTTACCTCTAATTGATAAGACCTTTTTTTGAGTAACATACAGATATTACATTTTATTGGAATTTTCTTCTAGCAGTCCTGTACTACTATAAATTGGCAGACTCATATTTACCTAATTGAAATCTGTGGTCTAGTGGTCAGAGTTTCTGGCTACAGATACAGAGGTCCCGGGTTCGATCCCCGGCGCTACCAGATTTTCTGAGTAGTAGTGGGTCTGGAACGGGGTCCACTCAGCCTCGTG
>Ga0123355_10004919_pt1 | contig 19449 bp, 13 predicted proteins | sample TergutEmb28metaG_3_FD_89872 | JGI IMG/M metagenome (GOLD analysis project Ga0123355, IMG submission 89872) | Embiratermes neotenicus P1 segment gut microbial communities from Petit-Saut dam, French Guiana - Emb289 P1 | ecosystem: Host-associated > Arthropoda: Insects > Digestive system > Gut ... | reverse complement strand
TATTTTGCGAATGTTTTTAAAATGACTTTAGCAAGGAACAACGTAGCTCCCTGAGGATGATCTTAGGATCGAAACATTTCGGAGCGATTTTAAGTGTTTTAATGTGAAATTTTATGTAAGTGCAATTGTTGGTGATAATTAAAGTGATTCTACGAAATGCACGGAGCAACAATGTTGGATGATAATTGTGAAGAAAATTCAAGTTTCATTACAGTCTGACAGCAGTAACGTGTACTCTACATGAACAGCAATGTACATTTTTTATCATATCTCGATCAATTCTTCCTAGAATTAGAAATGTGTTAGATAAAATTTTAAGGGAAACTTAAAACACACTTAGTGTTCAATAACTTTTTTTTAAAAAAATCCTCTTGTTTGTAAAATAACGTGTACAAATATTGTACACCCGGGCAGAGCACAGAAAGGACCGATTCCTTCGCCGTTCGTTGCAACACGACAGTGTCAAGTGTTAATTAGTCCAAACTCGACAGTCTCTGGAAATATCCTCTTTATTCTACTTAGGAAATTGCAGACGAGAGCTTAATTATGAGCTGCGAGGTAGTTCTAAGAATTCACGAGACTTGGAAACTTGGCACGGAACTCGGACAGATTTATTAGACCGGAAGTGCCCTCTCGCAAACAAAAACGCCGTGATTCAACACCAGAAAGCGCTGCTTGCTGCCAACATCTCGACTCCTTAATGACATATTTTGACCCCGGCTTTGTCTTAAAAACTGCCACTTTGCCAGAGCCGTTTAGAACGCAGCTGTTCACATCGGGTACGATACGGGGCAGAAAACGGATCGGCAGCAGCTCAGTGCTGAGGTTCCACACCTGGCAGGTGCAAGAGATATTTTCCTCCTCACAGCCCCCAGAGAAGGTCTGGGGCCAACTCAGCCTCATATACAACGGACACAAGGAAGATTTAAACAAAGCGGGGCATAAATCTGGCTGGCTCACTAACTAACTAACTAACTTTCACGAAACACAGTCCTTCCTCGGCTATTGAAGCAAATTCTCCGCATTTTTATGGAAACTGAATGTAAATTACCGTGTTCACACCAGCCCCTCCCCTCCCCCTCAAAAAAACCTTTCCAAACACTCAGCCAGATGGCTCCGGTCCCTGTACTCTCGCAGTACTTGTCTCAGATCAATTTTAATATTACTCTCCCATCTACTCCTAGGACTTCCAAGTGGCCTCCTTCCTTTTTGTTCCTACCAAAATAGAGTATGCAGTTCCAAACTCGTCATACGTGCTACGTGCCCCGCCCATCTCGTCCTTAATGACTTCATGCCTTATCTAGCAAAAGTTAACTAAACTTGTTTAAGTACACGCCATAAAGAACAACTATATGTCCACACATTCTTGTATTCAACGCCAGATGTAAATGCTGAGCTTCAGCCCCAGGCCGCCTTAACCCACAGGAAACCGCCACCAGTACTCATTAAGTGCGAGGATGGATACGCCCCACAGCCGGTGTGGTCCCTTTGAAGAACAGCCTTGCCGGGAATCGAATCGTTATTCCTCAGTTATTCAGCTCGAAACATAGTCAATACACCGACCAGCTGTCACAGCGCCCTCCTACACTAGCACCGACGTTAAGAATGCACGGAGCTACACCTGTTCTCCCCCCGACACCTCGTCATGCATGACACTTAATTAAGCCTAAGCCATACGGTAATCCCGGGAACACGCTGAAGTGCAGGAAAAGGCTGTTCAGTATCAGCAGGCGCTGTGCAGTGTAACTGGCGTCAAGTGTACAGAAACGCAACACAAATGGCCGTAGGCATACACACAAATCAAACCTGTCTCCTTTATTTGACGTCAATGGCGAGGCCCCTCTCAATTAAAACATTACTCTTGTTTTGACCCTTCCAGTTAAGCAGAGTGACACTGGTTAAGATGGCCGCTCCGCGCGCATCTTTTTTTCTTTCTTAACAATAACGTCCTACACAAGTGCGGCCCAGGACTTGGTCCCTCCCCTCCTACCTCCAACACTGTCAACTCACAAGTCCTCACGTTCGCCTTCCATGTCGTTTTCAGCTCCCTATTGGTAGCACCGGGGCAGAAGACCCGGAGGGGGTAGATTCAACTCCAACAATATTAATTCACATCTTCAGCCACTTCCAACCATTTTCGAATCTCGCACGTCAAGCCTCTCGCCCTTTATGTACAAATTTATTAGCAGAATTGAGTGGCGCACACACCTGCACAGCCAACTGTCCACTCGTTGCATTACACTCCATTACAACCACTACAGCAGCTGACAAAAACAGCATTTCTGGTTGCGCAGTTTTCACAGTTCCTCAACTATTTCAGGCTTTCAATGCCTACCAATACTTACGCACTTCGTTTTCAGATTATGTGTTTCCTACAAAGCAAGACTCTACATTGCACATCGATAAAAAGGAAAAGTATTCAAGTTTTTATCGCTTATTATCCGCAAAATGAGGAATCAGAGCTTCTACACACATTCAGCTCTTAACTGTACACAAAAGGAATCCATTTTGGTTCCGCAAACTAATGAGGACGGTACCTCAGTTCTCAGAACTTGGTTCGAAGGCCACATTCTTTTAATTGCATATTATTCACTTCGTTCCAGCGCGAAAGAAGTTCTCTGAACATAAACAAAGTGACAACTAAAAATAGGTCAGCATTTTAAGGCTTTCACTTGGCTGTGACAGGAAACACATTTTTTTCAGCTTGAGGAAAATTTTATTGCTAAAAACTTTACCTTTGATTTGAATCGAGTGGAAACTCACAGACAGGGCAGTAGTGTCAATATTTATCGTATGCGGCGCTGCTGTCCCCCCACTCACACTTGTGCTGTTTACCGACAGACCAGAACAAACGAGTGACTCCATTCAGTTTATAGCTTTATGTTTGTGACTCGGACACAGGGTGCTTGAAGCCGTCCTGCTAATGGTCACAGTCACGGTGTTACCGGGTTTTGTATACTTAGCGACAGAAGAAGAATAATTGTGCCGACTTTATGGAAATAACGGTTTTTGTAATTCGTCATCACAAACACACTGAACCGCGCCTCATACGTAATGTTCGTGCCGTGTAAATATCTGAATTTTAGAGGGAGAGTTATGCTATAAGGTCCCGTTCCAGTATAGGAAATACGTGTAAGATATCCACATTTACTACAAAAGCATTATTTGTGGAAATAGAACAATGATAGTATCTAGGTAGCAACTCAATTTTAAAACATAATACTGGAGGAAGGAACTTTCTTGGAAGCCTCAGGCATAACTTGTGCGATAATATTAAAATGTACGTTAAAATGCATAGTTGGTGTGGATTTGTATGAGTCAGGATATGGGCCACAAAGGGCTCTTGAGAACGCGGTAATGAACCTTTATTTTACGCACAAAAAAGCAGGAAAGTTTCTCACTAGTTCAGCGAATATCAACTTACCACGAACCACCGTGCTGCATGCAATTACAGATGTGGGTTCCTGACAATCAAATGTCACCATATAAAAACTTGTAAATTTTGTAATAATGGATGCCCTTATTTATACGTGACATCACATCAGACATCACACTTCTCTGACACACTGTACAATCAGTCTTTCAGCCGTCTCTATCCCTCGCCTATTATTTCTATCCTCCAACCACAAATTTTCGGCAGTTTTCATTATCTTTTATCTCCTGTAATCTTTCTTACAAGCAAAATATCTACAGCTCCCTCTGTATCGGCGTCCCGTCGCGTTCCGACGCCTCCACACAGCATCACGTGCTGCCTACGTCACAAGAATTTCCAATTCCTCTACGCCTTCCCACGAGCATTCTCTGTCACATCACCTCTCGTCTTCAATATCAATTTTATTCCCCTGTCTTCTTTTCGCTCATACACAAATATCAGCAACACGCTCTTTTCGCCATGTTAGCCCCGCGTTCACCTCATCTTCTCTCTGCCTACACGTATAGTGGTCGACCACAAAATTAGTATTTTTTCCCCCGTGCCATAATATAACTGAGAACCGTGCTCTTCTGGGATATCACGCAGCGAGCAGTGGTAATTCCAGGGAATATTACTCAGTTCTCGTCTGCTTTACGGCGGAAGCCTCAAATCTCGCACGTAATGTAGTCTGAAAAGTTATGCAGCTCATTATAAAAGATATGAATGTCAAGAGTACGTTTTTACATTACATACATCCGCTAGCAGGGGCTGAATTTTTCCATTTCTGGTTTATGGGTTGTCCCACTACTCCTCGTCTGACCCATAAGAATGTGGATGCCTCGTCGCAGAGATTCTGTTTCCTTCTGAGGCATATGGACGAGTCTTTGATCATGAAATCAGCCTCTCAGTGGTGTGCTCAGCGGTACAGAAAGTTTATTCAACACCCTCCCTCGTACTGTCTCACTTGCCCTGAAATATATTCGTATCTCGGCTGTACATTGGCTATTTATCTACAATTTCGTTCTCATGTAAGCCCCTTTCATGCATTCTTAATAGTAATAGTTTCCTTAATTTCTGGATGACATACCGATGCTAACAAAACAGTCTTTCGAAGCAAATTCTGAATTCATAGCCCGCAATCTCGGTGGTGAACTTGCAGTCAGGAGATAGGCACAATGCAGAAAGAGTAGCCATTTTTTGTTGTCGGTTATTTCACGACGCTGTCACTGTCTAAGAACATAATGCGATGAATCAAATGGTGACGAGCGACTGAGTGGGAACGATCGGAAAGACGACATTCATGGTCCACTCCTGGCACTATTCCGCAATTTGTCTTGAAGGGCTTACGAAAACCACGAAGCATCTCGACCAGGACAGCAGGTGTTCGCTGCAAGACTCGAACAGCTACCTCTACGATGTAAGTCTAGAAGTTACAACTACGTTAGCCTGCTCTATTTGCAGCGTGTGGGTGAATAAGTCTGTGAACGGGAAACTCCGTTCGAGCATGCGCAAAGAACATGTATCGGGTACTGCTGTAAAAGCGAAAGCATGGGAAAGTGCATCGAGATGGCAGACCAATATTCCAACTTCTGAGCCCTATATGAGCCTTGGACCCAACTGTTTGGTGACCGATTCACATGTGGTTATGACGACAGATCACAAGGAAGTGACGTACAGGACGTTTTGTCAAGGGTAAGCTCACAAGAAGGGTCAGATATTAATAAACGAGTAAAATCTGGCGTTCCGTGTTGTGTGGAGGCAGTGTGGGCAATAAAACTGGTTCCAGAGTATCAGCACGTTGAGACCATCTAACATCAATCGCGATAGGAACAGGGCCGTGTGACGTCAGACGTGTGACGTTCGAGCAGCTTGCATGATGAGCACAGGCACCCACCGTCCGTCCGTCCGTCCGTCTGTCCGTGAAAATACTGAAATTTGCTGCACGACAGGCATCACGAGGCGCGTTATAACGAAGGCAGCATGAGTTCAAGAAAGGAACATCTGCACCAAAACCCAATCCTTAGGATTAAACAATCAGGAGGACGTTGGTTTGCGTATGTGTAAGGGAAAATACCATGCGGCCCAAAATGTTCGGTCGCTCCGTACATGGTACACAAAGGTTACGTACAGTTAAAATACAAGATCGCCGCTGGTAAACGGTAACATATGGAATGTAAAACGTATCCATAAACGAGGACAGTGGCACGTATTCCCTGAAGATGGCCTGATGTTATGGCCGAAACATTTAGGAGTAAACTTTACATATGAAGTGGTGCAAATTCACCCGAACACATTTACTGCGCGGAAGAAGTATAATATTAAAAACAGAACCATAATTTTGTCTGTTATTTTATATGGGTGTGAAACTTGGTCTGTCGCACTGACGGAGAAACACAGCACAAGGGTGTTTCAGAAAATGTGCTGACCAAATTGCGTAATTCAGACTACTATGATCTATACGCGTAACAGAATATTATTCGGACGGTCAAATCAAGTAGAATGGGGTGGGCGGCGCATGTGGCATGCATGGTTAGGAAAGAGGTACACGGTTCTGGTACGGAACTAGAGGGTACGAGACCACTTGAAAGACCTAGGTGTAGATCGTAGAATAACATTAGAATGCCTTGTAAAAATCGGTTGGGAAGAAACAAAAGGGACTGATCTGGCTCATTACAGGGACAAGTGGCGGTCTGCTGTGAACACGGTAATGAACCTCGGGGTTTCGCAAAATGCGGAGAATTTCCTGAATCTGGGCTATGGAGTTAGTGAGTTCGTTGGCTAGTCAGTCAGTCAGTTCGTTACGAGATGATCATATCTCACACACGAATGTAACAAAAGTAACAAAACATAATGCACAACTATTCAGCACTGCAAGACAGAAGACAGACGACGCCAGCGGTGCGATGGCTTATTTTGTAGCGTCTTCATTACAGCGAAAATTCATGAGCAACTCTCGACAAGTTAGTTCTATATTAATTTTTCCAACTAATTAAAGCGAAAATTTATCAACTCAAAACGAGACATGCGCTGTATTTACGAGTTCACTGTTGTAGGGGGTGGGGGGGGGTTCTTTTGAAAACAATTATGAAACTTCGAGTTCTGACCGTTCGTGTAACTGCGGATGCGCTGTAGGCTGCCGGCAAGTTAGGAATCTGTAAAACGAGAAGACAGAATACCACATGAAGATTTCAGGTACTCGCACTTCACAGTCCGTGAAGTAGAAACTGTCCTCATAAGCGACCAGTTCCGCAATAATTAAAAAAATTCCGTTCTTGTTACGGAACCCGACAGTTCGTCACCGTTTTCACAAAAGCCCATCATTTCTCACTATTCTCAGCCACATTAATTCAGTCCATAACCTCCCAGCCTACAAATTTAAGATCCACTTGAATATTATCCTCCCTTCCAGGGTGAGGTGTTGCAAGTGGTCTCTTTCTCTTTTCAGGTTTCCGTACCAACGTTCTGTACGCGTATTTCCTCTGCTTCGTACGTTCTACCTATCCCCGCCAATCTCATAATTCTTCATTCGATTGCTAGAATATTATTCACTGACGAGTACACACCATGCAGCTCCTCACCATACAGCATGCTAAAGCCTCTTTTTGGTACAGTTTATATTACAACCAAGAAAGTTTGTTCATTTAATACTGACAGGTGAATGTGTGTGTGTTTGTGTGTGTGTGTGTGTGTGTGTGTAATATATGGATATTAGGAAGTAAAAGTTAAAGGGATCTATGTGATGTCACTAGTTGTCTGTCTGTCTATCTGTCTGTCTGTCTGTCTGTGTGTGTGTGTGTACACCGTCAAACACTGCTTGTGTCCACGAGAGGCGGTACATAGCGTGACAAGGTGAGCCACTAACAGCTTCTCAAGAAGGATTCCGCCGTTTCGATTTCAGCCAGGTCAATTACGTGCATTAAGACGCTCTGTACACTGCACAGAGAAATCAGCCTACGAGCCGCAGGTCATGACTTCGTATCTTTACCGCATATGATGACACTTCCCTCGCTTGCGTGATACAATGTTATTCCGTTTTCATTCATTCGTGATTAATTATGAATTGTAAAGTGTATGAAATGAAGCGGTCGCGAAGGAAGTACCATCGGCACTTGATTTTGGGTCCTGAATAAAACCACTCTTGATCCCAGTGAGCATAGCCGGTTGCGACAGGGTGTTCTGTGGCCGTTCTGTGCTGCTAGCGCTTCTCTGATACAAGTGCCCCTAACAAGAACTAAATAAACTAAACATTTTATCCCACGAAACGATATATTACTGATGTAAACCATATAAAGCGGTAAGTGCGTCCTCGCAAACTTAGCCGACGATGGGTGGTCCTCAAACTACATTGTTATCAGCGCTGCTGAAAACGCCTCACCGTAAAACAGAGTACTTGACAGAATATCCAGGATTCTGGACTTGGACGTATCCTTTGAAAAATCTACGGAACGTAAAATGACGATGAGCTTTAGAATTTGGAATGCGTTGAGCGTCAATAAGGTGGGTTCATTGCAAGGAAATTGGCAGAGACCAGAAGAAAGTGTGAAGTCAGCAGGGAAGGTGGGAATACGGTGGCACTGAAGTAAGAGATTATTATACAGGCTTAGATGTCTAGAAAAAGGAATGCTGCACTTGACAAACAGACAAGATTTTCGTCCACAGATGAATTATGTGCTCAGCTAAGGACAACACAGTTTGTTCCTGATACGATGCATATAGCACTAACACGTCTGTGGTGTGTTAGTGCTGTAATGGTACCGAAGATATGGCAGATGACACGTGGAGAACACTGAGCTACATCAGGTGTCTGATCACATCCGCAAGCAGACAAAGCATACGAAACTTTTCTGTAAGAGATTTCAATTTAAAAATACGGAGACATATTTTCAAACTGACGATTGGGAGTGACTGTCTACACAAAACAGTACTGGCAATGGAGGCTGAGTGATAAACATACCTACACCAGAAACTCTGTGAAGACCACTGCGCTCCCACGTCGAAACATTTCGGACAAGCACTTGGACTTCTACCGATGATAAGCCTCACAGACTGGCCACACCCTGACAGACATCACGTGGCACTCAACTATACCTTCCGTGATCACTGTCCGTTGGATGCAAACGTTAGGGAGAGACTATCAGTAAATAAACCAGCATCACTGAAATTTGATGTCAAGAGATCTGATATCAAAAAGACAAGTGAAGGGGTGCTGGAGAAAATTTGAGCGATAAAATCAAAACCTCAAGTGAATACAGTCTATGTTGTTATAGCAGGAGATGCATAAATCATGCTATGACTGAGAGTGTTAAAAATGTTATATCAGGGGAAGCGAGCCAACTTGCAGTGTTACAGGATCCAAGATAAATTAATGAAGATAAACTGAACAATATAAGACATAAAACCAGCATATATTTCACGAACATCTGAAAGGTAAAATTAATGAGCTCGAAACGAACAGAAAGGACAAGATTATTAGAGACTTGCAAAGTGGAATAATGAGTTTAAGAAAGGTTACCAAGCTAGCACTAAAATCGTGAATGACGTTAAACGTGATTTGCTTACAGATTCCCTCAGTATTTTCAATAGGTGGAAGCATTACTTGTTAGTTAACGTATGTGGGGTTAATAACATCAGGTACAGGCATGTGAGCTAGTGTACCCTTAGGGAAATGATATTCTAGGAAAATAATCGCCTTCGATGATACGATTTGTGTGTGTGTGTGTGGGGGGGGGGTGTTCAACAGCCCCCAGTGGGCCACGGCCTCCTCATTCATGATGTTTCTAGATCACACACAACGACACATCAGAGTCGGTAGGACTCCTATGGCCGAGAGATTAGCTCGTAGTAGAGACCTCTACCTGACAACACCCACAGACATCCGTGCCCCCGGTGGAATTCGAACCCACGGTATCAGCAAGCAAGCGGCCGCAGACCTAAGCCTTAGACCGCGCGGCCACTGGGACCGGCTATAATAAATGTTACTATGCAAAAAGTTACAAGAAAGGCGTCATTATTGTGCAATTAGGCGCAAGACAATGAGGAAAACCCACAAGACCTTAATTATTAACAGTCCGGGGCCAGAACCAAGTAACTCCCTATATCCGCTTAAGCAGGAGATTGCTACCGCTGCTGAACTGGTAAGTTCCTAAATGAATATGCTAATGACAAAAAGAAGAGTGAGGCACGATAAGCCAACTGCAGATCCCAGCCGACATCTGTTCGCAGAAGGGAACCTGATTTGAATACTGAAACGTGTTTCCCGTTATTGTATGCTCGTTAGCCCCTGGACTCTGCACGTAAATTATATGATATCAAAATCTTTACATACGAAAGCCAATAGCTTTAGAGATACGCAAATTCACATCGGAAGGCACGGGCTGTGGAGAGCAGTTAGGCCTCGTCAGGTGGATGGGTTAGTTTCTACTTAGCACCCACGGTTGTGGCGGATTGATTTAATTAGACTGTGTCACTTTTTCACACAATTCACAAATCTCCGTCGCACAGCAATTACAAAATCCCACCGAATGACCACATTCCCACCAATTCACATTCTCAAAACCTATTATTCAACATTTATTTCAAGATTATAATGCACTATACCCCCATGCATGGAATTAATATAGCCCTTCCTTTCTTTTGGATTCTTGAACCCTGAGAATGGAACCGATAGGTCGTCCCGAAACGTCGGTAAGAAATTACCACAACTCACTGCGTAATAACCCGGAACAGCGTAGCTGTCATTTCCTTCCAGGGCTATAACCAAATTTTGAGGTTAAACATCCCGTTGTGCCATCATATAATTATTAGATAAACAAGCAGTGAACACAACTGAGTGGGCGTCATTTAACGAAATATTTTTCGACCTTTAAAAGATCATTATTAGGCTTAGATGGTTCTGGCTTGACTAGCAATATCAAGTTTTAGGTTCTTGTGACCGTGCATCGTGAACATACGGTGAAGAGAGAGAACGAACAAGATGCAACTAATTCGATGTTTATTATCAAACTTCTATCTCAACATGTTTCGGGCATCATTTTGGCCATCATCAGGAGAATAAGACCGTGTCCTACTGCATGCGGTGTTCTGACTGAGTGTGTAGGCTGTGGTTGGCTGTGGTCTTGTGAAGCTGCATGCAGCTCCACAAGACCACAGCCAACCACAGCCTACACACTCAGTCAGAACACCGCATGCAGTAGGACACGGTCTTATTCTCCTGATGATGGCCATAATGATGCCCGAAACATGTTGAGATAGAAGTTTGATAATAAACATCGAATTAGTTGCATGTTGTTGGTTCTGTCTCTTCACCTTATAACAATAGCAATTTTGAGCTTAGATATCCCGTTGTAGTATCCTATAATTATTACGTAAACAAACAGTCCTGATGATGACCTTTTATTAAAGGTAGAAAAGTGTTGCATTAAACGATATACACCTAGTTGTGTTTTTACTGATTATTTACATAATAATTCTAGCCAAGCACTGCACGTCATTCCAATACATGGCCAAAATAGATTCTTAAAATATTCTGGTGCTGAATCTTAGCATACCTCAGTTCCAATGTTAAGCAAGACGCTTTTTAAGATCAAGATATTACACATAAGTATGGAACAGCAATGTAAAACAGAATTTAATGAGTATGAAAACGAACGGGTGGGCGGAAATTATTGTTGGTTAAGCCTTTAGAAAATAAGATGAAACTGAGTTGTATGTAAGATCCAATCCGTACCGCGCTGTAAACACACTCCGTCTGTGTTATAAAAACCAGTCAGTTAATGCTGTACAGGGAAATAAACGCTGTAGGTTCTGAGATCCATCCAAAACCCACACATGTAATCCGTACGGCGGCTTGAAGAATCTTGGGGTGCTAAAGCCTGGTGGTGCATAAGTAACCGTCCGGCTGTAAACGGTTCAGGGCATAGAACAGGATCTCTAAGCGGGAATTTTGATAACTGGGATACCAAGCTATCAACGAAGTGCCAAGAAGTTACGTGGATACATGGAGCAGTCTGTTGCCTTGCAATATTGCAAGACTCAGTGAACATGACACAGACGAACCGCCTGCTCCTCAGGGTCAGTATGCCCACAGTCCATTCTGAGTTGCTTTCGGACAGCGAGGAAAGACAAAGGGAGCAGAGATCGCATAGAAGGGAATTACGAAGAAATAACGACGGGAAAAAGAAAGTTGAATAAGGTAGCGGAAACGACGAGTTATGGAATAAAAGGATGAAAGAGAAGATGAGAATACAGTGCGCGCAAATTAAAACTGGGGAATGCGGAAAGAAACCGCGGAAAAAGGAAGTTTAAATCAATATAATTCTGGAAGAAGCTACAAAGAGAAGAGGAATTTGAAGGGGGGGAAGAGGAAAGAGCGAAAGAAATAGAAACAGACAACTGAGAGACGCCAAGGAAACAAAAACTAATATAAGAAAGCGAGAAGTAGTAAAAACAACAGAACAGAGAGGAAGGAAGATTAAAAAGTTACGAAGCGCAAGAAAGGAGAAACAAAAATGATTAATGAAGGCTAGACGGCGAAACTGTTTTACTGTGCATTAAGTTGTACTTTGTGTCTGCCTTCATGACCTGTAGATAAAAACCTTTCATCACGTGAGCAGTGCTGTAGGTGCCGATGCTGCTGGGCACAGGGCGCTAGGCTGCCTGCCGTGTGGCACGCGATGCCGGGGGCTTCCCGCGTGCGCCTTGCGACGGTGTCCAGTAACAAGCGTAGCGGATGTGTCAGCCAGACACAATAAGTCTTCTCTTCATAACATCTGCTAATTAATTCGCCGACATGTTTCACGTCCGGTCTAAAACTGCTCTTAAGTTGGCAAATACTCGGGTCTTTCCGTGCAAGAACGGGATAGACGCACCTCTGGGCCTTGAGATATTATCGTCGGGAAGGAAGGCCACTGCAGATAAGAAGGGCACGCACACACACACGCACACGAGATGGTTCAGATCACCACTCGGACAATAATTATAATCGGTGGATACGCATTTTACAACATGAGACACCGCGACTGCCCACGCCGTTTGCAATACCTTCACCAGCGTCTTTACCAACTGTAGCAAAGAAGGCATGTACATGCTGTGCAAGAACATGTGCATACAGAAGATGCAACATGTTATTTGTGTTTGTGTTTATGTTTATATTTATCAGTAACGAATGTACATAAATAAAACAAAAAGAGCGGGGAAAGAATATAAACCAGTAAAGCACAGTGGTCACTATATGTACCACCAGGTTTAACATTCAAAACCTCTACGTTCTGCCCACACAGTGTATTTATGTGTTCTGTTCGGATCTCAGAACAAACAGCGATTATTTCCCATACAGTATTAACTGACTGGTTTGTATAACAGAGACGGAGTAAATCTTTATAATTCAGTTCCATTTTTATCTTTAGATGACTAACTGGTATATTAGAAGATTCTCGTCCACTCATCACAGCGGAACAGGTGAACAGCTAAGTGACCCCTGATTATATCTACTCACTTCGTACAGCAGACAGAAAACCCACCAACGCCAGGACAGCCAGCCTCTCGATTCGATCCCAGGACCTTCTATTCAGAGTACTCACAACGGATGTGCCCGATTTACGTCACATCCGGCCATGATTAATTTCCACCATCGAACTGCTTCGCCAGTTTGTTAACCTGGCATATCACCCAGGCGCGTCTCACAATCAGACGCGTCAAAAAAATGTCGATGTCTCTCTGCAGTGATCGATGCCACCACATAATAAATTGGTCGTCAGGCGTCTTTGTCAGCGTAGCATGTGGCGCATTAAATACGGCAATCGGTGGCAACAGCATGAATAATAGCCGCAGTGACATCTATAAACTGTTAAACGCCATTCGTTTTCTTTCTGTATGCACCAAAGCACACGTCAGGTACAGTTTTCTGAAAACAGCAGCAACAACAGTCGCGGTTACCAAAACAGGAGTCGCCCTCAGTCGAGACAAGAACAAACGCTGAACGAGTTGCCGCTGTGTGCAGCTCGGCGAGGAAGGCACCCAGACGTGCAGCCACACATTATAGCACCGGACATGTGACGTGCGTGGAAGGGCGCCGAAACTGAAGGACTGTGAATGTGGCAGACAACGACAACTGATTCCTGAACGTGCTGACATCCACAACGCAGTGAACAGAGAGCTGGCGCAACGGTATACTGACAATGACCCACACGGGCATGTCACACTTGTGTACCAATGCACCGTTAGATGTAAATCGCCTAATGACAACAGCAATGACAGTCATGAAAACGATGACAATGATGATGATGATGATGATAAGTACCAAGACCTGGAGATCGCGGTCAACAGGATGTGGAAAGTGAGAACAAAAACTGTGCCAGTTCAAATTGGAGCATTAGGAACAATTAAGAGGGGATTAGATCCGAACCGTTAGTTGCTCCCAGTTCACCGTCGGCCATAGAGCTACTGAAGATCACACTAATGAGCACTGCACACATCATCATAAAGTGTTGGGGTAAATCGCTTCGATTTCCTGTTGAGATCTGAATTTACCAGGAAACCGCCACCTGATAGCGACTAAGAGATTAAAATAATAATAATAATAATAATAATAATACAAAACGCGAGCAAGTTGGGGCAAGTAGCAACACTTGTGACATACAGGCCACTCGTATACGGCTGACGACAGTTCCACACTTATGCCAGGACGACAATTATCCTGCCGCAGCAATTTCATGGTCTTCCTCAGTCAGTCTACACATCTGTCAGAATAATATCTCGGTCAGGCCATTGCCGCTTCTTTCCACACCATTTACAATTCTATATTAAATATTATTGTATAATTTGATACTATATAATCCGAAAAACATAATAATAACCAATAATGATGGTGGGACAAAATGTTTGTCTCCGAAACGTCCAGATCAGCTCTGGACACTACCCAGCATCCTACACAATGGACAGCTTGCATGCTTTGCCAGGGGTACGGCGACCGAAGCGTGAATCTTAGCACAAACCTCCATCTTGTACAGAAGTTATGAATGCATCCAGCCTTACCTCCACCCCCACGTGTCCCTTCACAGCATCTGATCCCTCCGTCCCCTTGCACGAGGAATTCACAGGCGCAGCCACGGAACGGAAGCAGAATTTTGCTGTGCTTGTTCAATTTGTGTTACCCACTCCACACGCCTTCTCAGACATGCTGGCTGCTATTTTCTACAAGGAATTAAATTCTTGACACCAAAACAAGATGGCTTCGAGCGTGACTTTTCCCCAGGCACGCATAGCGTGACGTGAACCGTGACATTAGTTCTGTCACATGGGCCAGCGCTCACGTGTGGCAACCGAACTCCTGGAGGTGACGTCACAAAGTGACGCCGTTACGCTTCATAACAGCGTGGAGAGCGGACAGACATAGGGACAGGAAAATACATAGCAGGCTAACCGTATGCTGTGACATCATCATGGCAGCAATCAGGGGCAGGGAAACGCTACGGGAAATAAACCCTGCGCCAGGCGGCACTGTGCAAACGAGGCCTACACAAGTACAGAGGGACACAAACGTCACTTGACAATACAGGCAACATAAAACATTAGGTGTCAAGGGAATTGTGCTGTACGTCGGTTGGCTGAGGTTGGGTGGCATTTAACTGTCATTACATGCGATCCGGAGCTGTATAATGCGCACTGAATACAGTGGACAAAGTCTGAACAATTTCTGTGGATGCCCTCCGCCACTTTCAACCGGCATAATTTCGCACAGCAACTTTCAGGACATCCTGTACACAAGAACACAAGTCGAACGTCCGTCTGAAGTGAATAACACTGCTCCATGGAGTTAGCAGGTCAGAATGGCAGTGCAGCGAACGGTGGCTATCGGCAATCCGACAATACAACAGATATTGCATCCAGAACGGACGTGTGGTTGCGTGGCACACAGCGAGCCACGAGCCGCGGGGGTTGACGCCGTGATGTGACCATCGCACTGCTAGTGCAAATCTGTGGTCGTATAACAGGTTGGAGAGAGGTTTGGCAAGGAGACAACCTGCTGCTCGAACTGTCCCTGGCAGGCTCCGAGCTGTAATATCGCTTAATTACAGCTGCTCGTGCCTGCCAAGAGTTCTTTGCAGGAAAGTGGCGTAAAACATTGTATTTATGCCCCGTTTTGACTGTTCCTCGTCTAGTACTTCTCCTTCACGTTTTCTTCCTTTATCCACGTTACGCCTCCACTTTCTTTTACGTCTCTTATATCTCTAACCTTTCCCTCCATTTCGCTTCTCCACATCATTTTCTCTAACATCTCGCTACCTTATTTTATACGCCTTCAAAAGATCCGCTAGTCCCCTGTTGTGCTTTCTTCATCGCATTCCTCTCCTCCCACCCCTCTCCGCTTTCATTTTCGCTAAGAAAGCTCTCTTACCGAGTTAGTTACATTCACAGTAAAGTTGTCTCTCTTTTTGGAAGTCCTCGTTTCAAATACGCAACCCGAAACTTCTGGCTGTGTTGCAACTGTCTCAGTTTGTCGTCATGCATGAGACGCACAATAAGACGCTTTCTGTCGCACTGTCGTATGCTCTATTCACGAGGAATGTCCTCATCACAAGTCTCAATAAACCCTGCACAATGCCGTGAGGCTGGAGGCAGTCCGATATTGTAGCGAGATGCCCAACGTCGGAACTCAAACAATGCACGAATATCTTCACAGTCAATGTTATGACATTTAATTGGTTCTGAATGCTATATCAAACCAACATTCCTGACAAGCAACTATTTGTTGCTGCATCAAACTTACAGGAACAAGTTCTCGGCCCAAAACCATCAGGCCCCATTTCACACAAAAATACAGCGAACTACCGACAGTTACTGCACAGCGTTCACGAACCGGGACGCCTCTTAAGACAGCTGCAGTATGTTAATGTGCTGCGCATCCCAGCATTCAGCTCCAAGTGCTGTCATTTCTCCAGTCGGCTCACCTGGTCCTCCTTAGGCTCCGCAGGTCAATTCTGAGCCAACCTGTGCTCTACTGTTAGCCAGCAGTATTCTAATATTAGCCAGGCGGTACTGTAAGACTAACTACACGGCGCACTTGTATTAGGCAGACGGCACTACAGTATTACCCAGACGGTACACTAGTATTAGCCGGGCGATACTCTAGCATTAACACGGCACACACTTATCAGGCAGACAGCAATCTAGTACTGAGCAGACGGCACTATTTTATTATCCAGTCAGTACTCTAGCACAACCACACGATACACTAGTATTAGTCAGATAGAACTCTAGTATTAGCCACATGGCAAGCAAGTATTAGCCAGGCGGCACACCAGTATTAACCAAATGGTATACTACTATTATACAGACGGAATTCTAGTACTATCCACACGGCCCTCTATTATTAACTAGACACACTAGTATCAGACGGCACTCTTGTACTAGCTGTGCGGTATTCTAGTATAACCTCACGATACACTGGTATTAGCCGGACAGTATTCTAGTATTAATCAAATAGCAGACTAGTATTCACTAGAAGGTACGCTAATATTATCCAGACGGTACTGTAGTAATAGTGGGTCGGCCCTCCAGTATTCACCAGATGGTACACTACAATTATCCAGACGGTACTCCAGTAACAGCAGGCCGGCCCTCCAGTATTCACCAGACGGTACACTACAATTATCCAGACGGTACTCCAGTAACAGCAGGCCGGCCCTCCAGTATTCACCAGACGGTACACTACAATTATCCAGACGGTACTCCAGCCCGCTGTGCCTATCATTATCCTGTGCAACAGTAATCCAAACGACATACGAAGTGTCCTTTCGGTAGGAATGTACATCTGCTGAAAAGCCACACAAATGCCTGGTTACGTGAAGCCACACTAATGTCTGGTTACGTTAAACCATACAAATGTCTCGTTACGCGAAGCCACACAAATGCCTGGTTACGTGAAGCCACACAAATGCCTGGTTACGTTAAGCCATACAAATGTCTCGTTACGCGAAGCCACACAAATGTCTGGTTACGTTAAGCCACACAAATGTCTGGTTACGCGAAGTCACACAAATGTCTGGTTACGCGAAGCCACACAAATGTCTGGTTACGTTAAGCCACACAAATGTCTGGTTACGCGAAACCACACATATGTCTTGTTACGTGAAGCCATATAAATGTCTGGTTACGTTAAGCCACACAAATGTTTGGTTACGCGAAGCCCAACCAGATCATACGTTGAAATTATTTCAGCAACACAAGCACATATGGAACGTATTCCAGATACCCGCACTGATCCACGCAATGATACCATGACGTCATCTTTTTGAGGCACCGAGACTGCTGTTGAGTCCAGTGAGTTGGTGATTGCGGTCGTGAAGAAGTTCGGTTCCGAATTATTGCGCATTCTGCGACGACTGTGAATTGAGACGTCAGTATGCCACTACGTAGAACCTGCAGTAGCTGCTTAACTGCGAAACTAATAGCAGGGCAAACGGACTGTTTTGTGTGTCCTAAACTGAAGAGAGTCAATTTAATTAATAGAGGAATCTCATAACCCCCTTCCAGAACCGAATTCAGAGCTACAATATAAGTTTCCCTGCACAATTAAAGACCCTCCAATAATAACTTAATTCCTCCATCGTGTAATTTTCGCTCCGATGGCAGACCGTCTGTTTAAACCAAAGAAATCATTCAGTCACACGACCAAATAATCAAAGGCCTTCGGCTTAGAGGCTAATATTTTGTCTCTCCCTGACAGACTGCTTCACCTAGCTTACCAGTGCCACTGTAGTATTTACAAACATCGTTAGAGACCAGCTGGTACCTAGACATGCCATCCGGTGTGACATTACGAAACTCAGAATTCTGGCACATACGGCACATAATGTACGTATATAAACACTTCTCTAAACAAAATTAAAGGATCAGTTCTCATAAGGAACATGTGCCATGTTCTCTGTGAAGTACGAACTGAGGTTTCGTACAGAATGTAGATGAAAGGGTTAGAGGAATGTAGCACATAAAACAGAAAAATTTTAACTCATGAGCGTTTAAAATATGTGATTATTTTCAATTACATCTACTTCAAACAGTAGTAAACAATGGCGTTTCTAAAAGAGTGGTAACAGAAATTTCTGTAATAACTTTAGTGGGACTGGTCTAATGCACCCGGTGTGAAAGGTGTATGCTGTTGAGGTGCACAGTTTTGGAAAGTAATCCAAAAGAAACAACGCGCCTTTAGAAGAGGAACATCAGGTTCATTTTGGGCTCCTAGAGTGCCACAAGCACCATAATTTGTCAACAACAGAAATTTGATTGTGACAAGTACAAGCTGTGTGCACAGACATACCAAGCAGTTCGACAACGTACCTCGTACCAATGTATGTAAAGTTATCATCAGAAATAAAGAATATCTGTAACACTTAACTCAAACAGTAAGAGACGCAGAATGAATGTACGACTGTCAGCGTCGACACCGCAGCAACAGTAAGCCCCACAACGGAAACAATTAATCAAGGCGAAATACTGGGATGTCCGCTGTTACCTGTGCAAATGTCAACAAATTGCAACTGCAGCTAACAGTAAAATACAGGGTGACAACTGGGATTTAAAAACAGTATTATTTGGCAAAGATGCAGTGACACTGCAAGAACACGAGGCTGTTCAGTCACTCAATAAAACAGCAAATTTACTCTTACGTACATACTGCATGGCGGAAAGTCCTTCTTGAGAAGCAAACCGGTTATCGGTCAAGACATTCCCCGCAAATTGTGAATTATCATGACCTTGAAACATCAACTGAGGAAGAGGAAAGTACAGTATGATGTCATGACGGCAGATAAGACAAAAAACAATCAAAAACAGTATAGCGCGTTTGAAACGTGATGGCACAGGCGCAAAAACCCCAGATTTGGTCTTTTAGCGAAACGGACGAGTCCATTTAAATTGGCGGAGGGGGCGGGGGGGGGGGTCAGTTCAGTCGACTACTGGCAGCCGAGGTGTGCGCATCAGCGGTAGTAATGGTAGTAATGCTGGATACACCATGTTCTGAGGTAGAGTGCAAGACTACT
>Ga0123355_10004918_pt1 | contig 19451 bp, 19 predicted proteins | sample TergutEmb28metaG_3_FD_89872 | JGI IMG/M metagenome (GOLD analysis project Ga0123355, IMG submission 89872) | Embiratermes neotenicus P1 segment gut microbial communities from Petit-Saut dam, French Guiana - Emb289 P1 | ecosystem: Host-associated > Arthropoda: Insects > Digestive system > Gut ... | reverse complement strand
TTTTGGAAAATTGGCACCACGTTCCATATCGCCGTACCTATAACTACGGGCGTTATGGCCGCAAAACCAATATACAGCCCGGCCAATATTACTACTAAGTATGGTATGCGGAAATAAAAACCAAGAATCATCAAAATGATAATGAAAGATTTAGATGGCTGAAGACGGCTGTAAAATATCAATACCATGACGCCCAACAAAAAGATGATAAGCATTAGCTCAAGCGACTGCGATACCTGGATAACGACGGCGAGAAGCAGTAAAAACTGCCCTGCTACGGCCGGCGCGACGGCAAACAGAGCGGACATCCCCACCGTCCATAAAAAGTTACCGGAAAATGCGAACCCTTCCCTATAAAAACCAAGAGAATTAACGTTTGCAAACAAAATAAGCCCAGCCACGAATTTGAGGATAAACTGCGCTAAACCCTCATGGTTGCGGTAAAACATAACTATACTTTCCCTAATACGTAAAAAGTTTGCCGTCAAGCTCATTCTCTATCAATCTCTCCAAGTTTTTTCATGTTTTTGATATATTCCTGTATCCGCTCACCCGCCTTGTTGTATTCGTCAGAATAGAGTAAAGAACCAAGAAGCGTATACAGCAGCTGCATGATTATTATAAAGATAACTATACCAACCAAGTCTACCGTCATTGCGCCGATATCCAAAATATCCAAACCGCCGACAACCACGCGGTGCGTCATGTATAATACGGCTGCAATAAGGCTGCCCACAAGCGTTAGGAAACGCGAAACAACGTTGCGGCGGTAAACATAGTCGCGCTGAAAAAACTCCGCCTTTTTTTTATCCTGCGACGCGTGGTATTTATCGTACACGGCAAGTTTTGCCATAGTTTTTATGCGTTCCTCATGGTTTTTTCCGAATTTATTCATTTCTGACTTCCCCACCAACCATAACTTCCCACCATTTTTTCGTTATAAACTTGTTTGCCGCCAAGAACAATAAAAACCCTAATATTCCACCTATAGTATTAGCTATTACATCGTTTATATCTGCAGTGCGACCGATGAAGTATTGTGCCGTCTCCACCGTGACGGATAAACAAAATGCGGCCAAAGTGACCAAAAGGCATTTACGCATCTTTTTAAACGCTAGAGGCAAGAAAATACCGAACGGGGCAAACATTAAGATATTAGGAATAAAGTCTGAAACAATCATACGCCATGAATACCCTGTATTTATCCAATAAAACGGTATTATGTTTAAGGCTCTGCTCTCACTTATGCCCAAAGGCCACACATAAAAAATTGTCGCAAAGAGTATCAAAAAGAGCGAAAAGGCAAAACCCAAATAACTTAATTGCCTCAAAACCATTATGCCCCTTTTCTTAAGTATAAACAAAATAGGCATATATAAAACAACAAAGGAGGCGGCAAATATTATTGTAAGCCTGACATAGGATTCGATTCTATGTATTCTATTCACATCCTTTTATACCGAACTTCATCATTGGCAACAACGAATGGGTTATTGCTATATATCACCGCATCACTTACACCGGCTTCATCGTTGGGAACAAAAGAATATCTCTAATGCTAGTCTGCCCTGTTAGGAGCATTATAAGCCTATCGACGCCGATGCCGATGCCCCCCGTCGGCGGCAATCCCACTTCCAGAGCGCGCAAAAAGTCCTCATCCAAATGCTGAGCCTCGTCGTCCCCTTGTTCGCGCAGGCTTTCCTGATGAAGGAATCGGCGTCGCTGATCCATCGGGTCGTTAAGCTCAGAGAAGGCGTTAGCCAGCTCCATGCGGTTGATGAAAAGCTCAAACCGCAAGGTGTACTCCGGATTGTCTGGATGCAGTTTCGCAAGCGGCGAAATCTCAATGGGGTAATCCAAAATAAACGTAGGTTGGATTAAATGCTCTTCCACGTACTTTTCAAAAAATTGGTTGAGCAAGTCGCCTTTGCCGTACCTTTTTTCTACAAAAATGTCGTGTTCCTTACATTTAGCAACAGCTTCATTAAAGGAAATTTCGTCAAACGCGATGCCTGTATACTTTTTAACTGCGTCGTGCATTGTTATGCGCTCAAATGGCTTGCCAAAGTCAATGGTGTTACCGTCGTATTTAAAGACTGCATTGCCAAGCACAGCCTCAGCCGCACCCCGGAACAGGTTCTCACAAAGTTCCATCATGCCGTTGTAATCCGTATACGCTTGGTATAGCTCCATCATCGTAAACTCCGGGTTATGGCGTGAACTCATACCCTCGTTTCGGAAGTTCCTGCCGATCTCGTAAACGCGTTCTATACCGCCGATAACAAGCCTTTTAAGGAAAAGCTCCAATGAAATCCGCAAGTATAAGTCGATATCTAAAGTATTGTGGTGAGTAGTGAACGGCTTCGCCGTCGTGCCGCCCGCAAGTGTTTGGAGTACCGGCGTTTCAACCTCGATAAAGCCTTGACCGTCAAGATATTCGCGGATAAATCGAATGATTTTTGAGCGCGTAATAAACACATCTTTAACTTCACGGTTCATGATCAGATCCAGCTCGCGGTGGCGGCGGCGCGCTTCCGGATCCTTAATGCCGTGGAACTTTTCTGGTAAACCACGCAAGCTCTTAGACAGCAGGATAATATTTGCCGCGCGTATGGACACTTCACCAGTTTTTGTCTTAAAGACCTTACCGCAAATACCGATTATATCGCCGATGTCAAAATCCTCAAACTCCGCGTAAATATCGTCGCCAATTTCATCTTTACGCACATATACCTGTATCTGTCCGTACGCATCCTGCACATGTACAAACGTCGCCTGCCCCATGATGCGCCGCGTCATCATCCGCCCGGCGAGAGAAACATCCAATCCCTCTTCGTAATTACTAATAATATCGGCGGACTTATGCGTGGCATCAAAAACGACGTGGCGGAACGGGTCGTTCCCCGTTTCCTGCAGGCGGCGTAGTTTTTCCGTCCGTATCGCTACGTGTTCATCTAAGTTTGTAATATTTGCTTCTATATCGTTTGCCATCTCATCACCTTCATTCGTAATCATACCGACAACGAAACCCATACTAAGAGCAAAGCGTCGGCACATCCCCCAACTTTAATCTATCTTTCTCACGAGATACTTAATAGTACCCATCGGCGCATCCACGGACACTTCGTCCCCTACACGGCGGCCAAGCAGGCTTGCGCCAAGCGGCGACTCGTTCGAGATTTTGCCCCGTTCCGGCGCGGCTTCCGCAGAGCCGACGATACTGTAAACCTCTTCCTCATCAAACTCTTTACAAAACAAAGTGACGGACGTGCCAACGTTTACGACGTCCTTGTCCAACTCTTCCTCATCAATAACAACAGCGGCGCGCAACATCTTCTCAAGTTCGGCGATGCGCGCCTCGTTGTGCGCCTGCTCATCGCGCGCGGCGTCATATTCGGCATTTTCGCTCAAGTCGCCCTTCGCGCGCGCCTCCTTTATCTTTTCCGCAATCTCTTTACGTTTAACGGTTTTGAGCTGCCTAAGTTCCTTCTCGCGTTCCTTAATTCCCTCATGTGTAAGTAATACCTGTTTTTCGCTCAATTTTACACAAATCCTCTCTTAATACTAATCCAAAAATAATATCTTATTTCCATCCAAATCAATTAGATTCATTTCCCAGCCACCGTAGAACTGCTTTTCCGGTTTGCTTATCGCATATCCTTTACCCAAAAGCTCTTCGTACAGCGCGTTCATCCCATCAAGGCCGCCACAGTCGATAACCAGCTCGTTCCGGCTATGCCTCGGCGTATCATTCTCATTTGTATCATTCCAAATCCAAACGGTTACGCCTGAAGCAAACGAGGCACACCAGTATTCGCCCGGCGCCTCGCCACTTGCAGGCATATCATCCACTTCGCCAAAAACAAAACCCAAACCTTTATAAAACTCATAGGCCTTAACCGGATCCTTCGCATAAATATTAAAGCCACTTAATTTTATAACCATTTTAACCCACCTTACATATAAAAATACAAACATAAATATTATAACACAAAAAAAACATTTTGTCTGCACTTAATAAAAAAAAATTGCCAATAAGGCAAATATTTTTTTGACATATTTAAATTCCGTGCGCCCGCCTTCGACACTTTCTTCCGGGCGTAAGCGCAGCAGTTGGCTCCTGCCAAGCACTCCCGCGGCACACCATGGTTGCGGCTTAGTGCTGCTGCATTCCTGCCCTGACACGGTTCACCGGCCAAAGTTGCGCAGGACTTGGCTATCAACGCTACTTACTACGCGCAGACCCCACAAAAAAGGAGCCTAAGGTCGGGCATCACCCCCGCTACAGCGGACTGCGGGCTACAGGGGTCCGCTACCTCCCCGGCTAGCACGGAAACTTTAAAGCGATTTGAACTGCCTTACCAGTATACTTAGTTTAAGCCATGTTGTCAACAACTATTTTATTAATCCACGCGCCGAGCCGCGACATGTTTATTATTGTTTATGTAATTAGTAAGCCAAACGACATTTTCAGCAAAAATCATAAGCTTTATAAAACAATTATAATCAATATCATAATCTTTAAGGTTTTCCATTTCCTTAGACAATTCATCATTACTGTCCTTATCCAAATGAACAAACAATTTATTTCTAAGGGGTTTTAGTCTCTTGACAATAATATCTTTAATATATTTTTCATATTCTTCATTCAGCAATTTAATATATTTTTTTGCCTTTGCATTCTCTTTTATCTCCGTAGAATACTTCTCCACGTATTCTTCCATAATTGTCATAAACTTATATAAAGTTAAACCCGATGAGCTACTTCTCTCCAGCGCGAATATTTCATGCAGATTATCAAAGAATGCATATTGCAACGAATACATAACAATATGATATATATTTTCATATAAATTAATAATTGAATTACTATCATTTCCCCAAAGCACTTCATAAATTTCCATAACCTTCTCTATCTTAGAAAATAAATGCGACACATCTATCTCTGGTTTTTGCACTCTTCTGTTATTTAATACTTATCTCACCCCGCGAACAATTTATTTCACTTGCAACATCATACAATCAGCCGCAAATAATTCTCATACCTGCTTAGATGTATAGCCGTACCCACCGCATCCTTAACGGCGCAGTCGTGCTCGGTGCGGTGGGCGCAGTTGTTGTAATAGCAGTTACCCAAAAACGGCGCAAATTCAGGGAAGTACGTATCAATTCCCTCCTTGGGCAAATTTGTGAGAAGCGACGCCTCCAGCGACGTAAACCCCGGCGAATCGGCAAGGTACGAAGCACCGCTTCCTGCGTCCTCCCCCAGATAAAACAACTCACACGTACGCGTAGTATTTTTGCCGCGGCTTATCTTTTGACTTAAGCCGCCAGTCTCTAAGTTTAAGCCGGGGAATAACGCGTTAAGCAAACTTGACTTACCCACGCCAGATGCTCCGGTAAAGATCGTTACTCCATCGGAAATCGCCGCTCTAAGTTCTTCTATTCCTTCACTTTCCTCCGCAGATGTACGATGGAACGAATAACCTGTATTGGAATATATTTCGTGCAAAGCTGTCTGCGACGCGTTAGCTGTCTGCGACGCGCTAATTTCACGGTCGTCAATCAAGTCAATCTTATTAAGGCACAGGATAGGCCGGATGTTTTGGCTTTCCAAATATACCAAAAGCGTGTCCAACACTGGCATGTTCACCGCCGGGGCTTGCAGGCAGAACACGACGACGGCCTGCGTAACATTGGCCGCCTTGGGGCGGATAAGCTCACTTACACGCGGCAGGATTTTGTACAGAAACGCGGTTCTTTTCTGCATGTCCACGTTTATTATCTCCACAACATCGCCGGGCAATGGCGTTTTGCCGTGCAGCTTAAACAAGCCGCGCGCCGGGCATGTGAAGACGATGGAGTGGCCACCATCCAAGTAATGCACATCATACATGCCGGCTACGCCTTTTATTATGCGTCCTGTTAAGGTTTTTCCGTCGGTATTTTCCATGGCATAAGTATAACAAAACTCATGCTGGCTGTCAACTCTTCTTGGTATGTGTGTTTTGACGCAAATTATCATGTTCATTGTTAGATAAAGTTTGACTTGCACAATATTTTGATGTATAATCAACGTAGCAATTTATGAGGAGGTTTCAAATGAACCCGAATTACAAACTTATCGAAAAACGCGACCTACCCGAAGTGCCCGGCGTGGGTTACCTCTACAGCCATACGTCCGGCGCGAGGATAATGCATATCGCGACCGACGACGTAGACAAGGTATTTAACGCCGTTTTCCGCACACCCTGCCACGACGATACCGGCCTGCCCCATATTTTAGAGCATTGCGTACTTAACGGGTCGGAGAAGTACCCGCTTAAGGATCCGTTCGGCGCGCTGATGAAAGGCTCGCTCGTTACTTTCCTTAACGCCATGACGTACCCGGATCTAACGATGTACCCGGTGGCCAGCTATAACGACAAGGACTTTTTTAACCTTATGGGCGTATATTTGGATGCCGTGTTTAAGCCGATGGTGCATAAGCGCGACTTATCATTCCTCCAAGAGGGCTGGCATTACGACCTGGCAGACAAAGATGCCGAACTTAGCGTAAACGGTGTGGTTTACAGCGAAATGAAAGGCAGCTCATCCAGCCCAGATTCTGTTATGTTTGATAAGATACGCGCTGCGATGTTCCCCGAGTCCCACTACCGCTTCAATAGCGGCGGCGACCCGGAGGCCATACCGACCTTGACATATGAAGACTTTAAGGGCTTCCACAAAACCCTTTACCACCCCGCCAACGCCTATATCTTCCTATATGGCGATATGGATATCGAAAAGAGCTTTGCTCTTCTTGACGAATATTTATGCGGCGCAGAAGACAGAACGGAAGAACTTGCGAAGTTAATGAACCTGCCGCTCCAAACGCCATTTGAAAAGCCCAATTATCTGGAAGTTGAATACTCCATATCCGAAACGGACACGCCGGAGGGCAAGAATTACCTCTCCGCCGCCTTTGGCTTTAACGATTACCCCGACCCGGTAACAATGAAAGCAGTTGACCTGCTTATGCACATCCTGCTCAACAACCCTGCCGCCCCCCTTCGCAACGCTCTTATGGAGAAGCAAGTTGCAGAAAGCGTTGGAGGCTACGCCGTACCGTTCTTCAGCCAACCCGGCCTAATCATTTACGGGGAAAACTCAAAATATAATGCTGAGACCCTCCGCCAAAACATCATAGAAATCCTAAATGATATCGTGGCGAAAGGCTTAGATAAAGACTACGTAACCGCTTGCCTTAACGTGCAGGAGTTCCATTTCCGTGAGCGCGGCGGCTGGGGTCCGCGCGGGCTCAACTATTCCATCTACGGTACGATGAGATGGGCGTATAACCTCAATCCATTCGATTACTTCAACGATTTGGAAGCCATCGCCGCCATACGAACTAAAATCGAGGCTGGTGACCGGTACTTTGAAGAGTTGATTGAGCGTATCTTCCTGAACAACAACTTCGCCGCGTACGTAACGCTTAAAGCGGTGCCAGGCTTACAGGCCAAGAAAGATGCGGAGTTGAAGGAGATGTTCGCGGCTAGGAAGGCTGAGTTTTCGCCAAGCGAGATCGACGCAATCGTCGCCAAAAAAGCCGAACTTACGGAGCGGCAAAACGCGCCGGACAGCGATGAGGTTAAGGCTACCGTACCTATCGTCTCCCTTGCTGATATCAAGAAAGAATATACACGCCCGGAAATGGAAGACCGCGGCGACACGCTGTACGCACCTATCGCGACAGACGGGCTTGTGTATAACTTCATTTCCTTTGACATGAGTAGCCTTACGAAGGAAGAGCTATCCCTCACCTCCGTCCTGCGTACCTTGCTTGGCAGCTTGGACACAAAAAAGCGCAAATATACCGAACTTTTCTCAGAAATAAACACGCACCTAGGCGGCCTTAGCCATAGCCATAACCACTATACCCGCCCAACCGACGCGAACGGCACATCTGTATGGCTGGTTAACGCAAAGTCGCTTGACAATAAGCAAGGCTACATCTACAGCCTCGCCGCAGAAGTGCTTACGGAAACGCTGTTTGAGGACCGTGAGCGCATCAAGATGCTCCTCACTGAATCCAAAGTCGGCATGGAGCAAGGCTTCATCCACAGCGGCAATTGGTACGCCACCATGCGCGTGGAGTCTTACCTTGAGAACAAATTCGCCTATAATGACTTCATGCACGGTTACGGCTATTATGAATATTTGAAGGAGCTTGTGTCTAATTTCGATGAACGCTTCGACGAGCTTAAGCACGGCCTGGAATCGCTCAGCAAAAAACTATTCTCCCGCAACAATATGCGTGTCGCCATGGCCTGCGCCGACGGTACGTTTACCGCAGCCAAACCGCTTATCGCTGATTTCCGCGGGGCTATGTCGGACGCGGCCGCAAACACCGCACCGGTAAACCTGATGCCTGCATCCAAAAACGAAGGCTTCATCGCCGAAAGCCAGGTAAACTATTGCCTTATCGCCTTTAACCATCTGAAGCACATCGCCTTTTCCGGATCCGTAGGCGTTTTATGCAATGTCATAGACAACGGCTACCTTCTGCCAGAGATACGCGAAAAAGGCGGCGCATACGGTTATGGCGTAGACGTACGGCGCGTCGGTTATACCACGCTCATGTCCTACCGCGACCCAAACTTAGAGCGCACATACGAAGTCTACAAAAAACTACCGCAGTTTATTGCAAGCTTTAAGCCCGGCGACAGAGAAATGCTCCAATACCAGCTCGGTTCGATCAACGACTTTGACAGGCCGGCAAAACCCAAAGCCCTGTTTGACGGTGCTTTCCATAACTACATGACGGGTGTATCCCTGGATGAACGCCGCAAGGAACGCGCCGAAATACTTACTACGGATGCGGCCAAGATCCGCTCATACGCCGACGCTGTCGACATTTGCCTCAAAAACAGCGTTGTATGCACTTTTGGATCGGACGCTAAAATCTCGGAAGGCAAGGCACTCTTTGACAAAACAATAAAACTTTAATATTTTGGAGGATACTATCAATGGCAACCACAAGAATTAAGGCCGGCATCGTCGGCTGCGGCGGCATCGCTAACGGGAAACACCTGCCTTCGGCGGAAAAAACCAAATTGGTTGAGTTTATCGCTTTCTGCGATATCGTTGAAGACCGCGCTTCGGAAGCGGCGAAAAAGTACGGCGTTGAAAATGCTGAAGTTACGACGGATTACAATGAATTGCTTAAAAACAAGGACATCGAAGTCGTATATGTCTGTACGCCAAACCGAAGCCACAGCGAGATTTCCGTCGCTGCCCTCAAGGCTGGCAAGCACGTAATGTGCGAAAAGCCTATGGCAATCAACAGTGCGGAAGCAAAGAAAATGGTTGAAGCCGCCAAGGAATCCGGCAAACTCCTCACGATCGGATACCAATGCCGCTACCGCCCGGAAAACCTGCACGCTCGCCACATAGCCGAACGCGGTGACCTCGGTGACATGTACTACGCCCGCGCGAAGGCTCTTCGCCGCCGCGCCGTTCCAACATGGGGTGTTTTCCTTAACGAAAAGGAACAAGGCGGCGGGCCGCTCATCGATATCGGAACGCACGCGCTAGACTTGACGCTTTGGACGCTTGGCAACTACAAGCCAAAGTACGCCGTCGGTTCCGTCTACCACAAACTCAACGACCAAACCCAATCCGGCAACGCATGGGGCGATTGGGATCCTAAGGATTTCACCGTGGAAGACAGCGCCTTCGGCTTCGTCGTGATGGAAAACGGCGCGACCGTAACTATCGAATCCAGCTGGGCATTAAACGATAGGAACTGCAAAGAAGCAACCCTAACCATCTCCGGCACTAAAGCCGGCATGGACTTTGAAGGTGGCCTACACATAAACGGCGTAGCCGACGGCCGCCAATACACTACCAAAATCGACATGGCAGGCGGCGGCGTGGCATTCTACGAAGGTTCCGGCAACGCCAGCCCCGAGGTTGCAGAACAGATCGTGTTCCTCAACGCTGTACGCGGCAAGGGTGAACTTATCGTTACACCTGAACAAGCCTACATTGTAACGCTTATCCTAGAAGGCATCTACGAAAGCGCGAAAACAGGCAAGCCGTATTTCTTTTAATCAATCGCAGAACGCGTGCATGATGTCTTACAGAAGAATGTTCGTAGAATAACTACATGCGTAGTTATTCTACGAACAGGCTGGGACGCTTACGCTTTGCCCAGCACTACTTTGAAATAAAAACAAAATTTAAGCAAGCTAAATTTTGTCTTTATTTCAAAGTAATTCCTCTGTAACATCATTGCCGGCATAGAAAGAGTCAGTCCGCGCCTATGCGGACTTACTCTTTCTTAGTTCTCAAGTTTATATTTTTATCATTGAATTATATGGTGGGGGAATAAGCTAAATGGATACAATTAACGTTTTTGACGTAACAGGAGAAGAGCAGAGCTATATCGCTTCCCGCTTAGTTCGCTTTAATGATTCACAGGTTCCGTTTACGCAAAAACCACTGTCTAAATATATCAATAAATGCATTAAAGAAAACGATGAAATTATCGGGGGTATTTTATCCGAGGTTTATTGCTGGAATATCTTATGCATCGACGTTTTATGGGTTAAGGATGAACATAGAAATAAAGGCTACGCCAGCATCTTAATTAACAGTGTAGAAGATGAAGCAAGGAAAATAGGGTGCAGTATTTCCCATTTAGATACCTTCGACTTTCAAGCTAAGGGGCTATATGAAAAACTCGGATATACCGTTTTTGGTGTTTTAGAGGATTGCCCGGAAGGCCACAATCGCTATTATATGTCGAAAAAGCTATTATAAATTCTAAATCAGGATGCATCAAACAACATAATCGCTATCAATATAATTGAAAAACATATTAGATTGGCGGTTTTATAACAGGAGGCAATATGACAAACATCCGTACCAACGTTTTAATCTACACCGAAGACATACACGCACACGGAGACCCTTCCCACCGCGCCGCCTACCCGATATCCTTACACGACGGCATCGCGTCTGCCTTCCCGGAAGATAGATACAACGTCCGCGCGGCGGAGTTTGGTAATATTAGGGAAAGCATAACACCGGACACACTTGCAGAGACGGATGTCCTCTTTTGGTGGGGACACGACCACCACGCCGACGTACCGGACGATATCTCCAAGCTAATCATCACCGAAGTGCAGAAGGGTATGGGTTTCGTCGGCCTTCACTCGGCGCATCTGTCAAAACCGCTGACGGGGTTACTTGGCTCATCCGGCACATTGTCTTGGCGAATGAGCGATAAGGAAAGAATTTGGACGACCGCGCCATTTCATCCAATATCCCAAGGTATACCAGAATACTTCGACCTTAATGACGAAGAGGTATACGCCGAACCGTTTGACATCCCAACACCAGAGGACACGGTTTTCATAGGCTGGTTTGGCGGCGGCGAGGTCTTCCGCGCCGGTGTTACATACCGCCGCGGCTACGGTAAGGTGTTCTATTTCCAGCCAGGGCACGAATCTTTCCCAACTTTCTATAACCCAACTATCCAACAAATCCTGCGCAACGCCGCCGATTGGGCAAAGCCTACGTTAAGGCGTAACGGCCTGCATTGCCCGAACGTCAAGCCGATGTAGGGGTCAATTTAAATAATTTTCTGCGAAATGATATGAGGATCGCGTTAAATATCGTCGACCCGTTGTCGGAACGTACATATACCCATGTTGCTTTCCATATAAAAAAACGGGATAAGAATAAACATATCGAACGGATAAAAAACGTCGGCGCTGAAACCCGGCCCGGCCGGCCGCGCGCAGACAACGAAGGGTAGCCAGGCTATTTTAATGATTATGACAACAATTTTTTTGAACTTCATATCAGGTACATTGGACGAAAGGTTAAATATAAGATAAAGATGTCTAAAAAATTATTGGAACAAGCTAAAGAAAATTTAAGTGGTCAACTTTATGAAGATTTTTTAGATTTTTACAATTTCCTAAAATCAGAAAACGTGACATTTGCGCAGGGTTATAAATGCTATAAATTCAAGTATAAAGGCGAAGATGTAGGCAAAGTAAGCACTTTTGCAACCCATGTAGAATGCCGCGTTTCGCTTTCGTTTAAGAGTGGCAGCGACAAATATGTCACCGGGCAGACGGCCGAACTCGCCGACATTTTTATGAAATCCCTGTCACACAAATGCACAAACTGCAGGGAGGGCCGCACCGGCTGCGGGAAGCAATTAGGCATGACCATCAACGTCGCCGGGGAGTCACACAAAAACATTTGCGTACAAGCCTTCGGCGATTTTTTGAGCTTCGCGTTCTCATCAATCGACGGTTACATGCGTACAATGATGCGGACAACGCCAAAAACTCTGCCAGCCATAAACAACGACAGCCCCGTCACCATTGAAACAGTTAAAAATTTGATACTCATAAAAAAAGCGTATATCACGGAAAGTTGAAGATAATATTTATGAAGAAATTTTGCATCACTTGTAATAAAAAGCAGGGATTTTTCAGCCTAAATTACAAGCTTGGGGACGGCGTGATTTGCGATGACTGCGTCCTGCCATTCGGCCTAAGCTCCACACGGCTAAGCTTTGTGGAAACGGCAAAAGCCATCAACTGCTTTGGAAACTACACGGCTGACGAAATCACAAAAGCCATAGTATCAGAGAACGATGTTTTTATCAGGATCCGTAACGAAGTTTTCGCCACCATGCCGCCGGGCGTACTTTTCAAATTTTACGGCGGGCTTGGCGAACTTAGCGAAGATGTCTTCGTTTATGATAATAAAGCCATTATATTGGCAAAAGGCCTGGCAGGTACCAAATTAGGCGAAAAAGAGATAATCATGCCGTTCCGCGATGTCGTTTCGGTCTCCTTGGAAAAAGCATTGCCGGGCTTTAAAAAGAATTTTATACACTTTTCACAGTCGGATCGCAGCACTATATCCGTCGCGTACAGCTACCTTAAGGAAAACGAGGCGAAAGACCTAAAGGAATTTGTGGAAAACAATATAAACCAAGCGTAGAAAGAGGTTAAACATGAAAATAGCGTTACAGCTCTATTCGCTCAAAAACCAATGCGAGAAAGATTTAAGCGCGACCCTTGCCGCCATAAAATCCGCCGGCTACGATGCCGTAGAAACGTACACCTTACATGACATGACAGCGGACGAACTCAAAGCCCTGCTTACGCAGCACGGCCTCAAAACCGTATCCATGCACGTCGGCATGGAATTTTATGAAAACCACTTCGAAAAAGTTATTTCAGACGCAAAAACCTTAGGCGCGGAATTTCTTACCATACCCTACTCTAAGCTCGAAACCGCCGAAAAGGTCGAATACTTCGCCGCGCTTATCCGCACGCACGCCAAAGCCGTACGCGACGCTGGCCTAAAATGGCTGTACCACAACCACGACCACGAGCTTAAGCCGCTTGATAACGGCAAAAACTTCTTCGATATCCTACTTGAAGGCACAGATGCCGGCGATATCAACCTACAGGTTGACACCCACTGGGTAGCGCATGCAGGCGTTAAAATCACTGATTTTATATCAAAATACGGTAACAGGATATCCTGTTTTCACTTAAAAGATGAAGCCGAACTTGCCGGCGGAAACATTAACTTTGCGGCAGTCGTTTCGGCAGCAAAAGTATTGGGGCATAAATGTTTGATTGTTGAGCAGGAAAGGTTTGACAAAGACCCTATTGAATGCATAACCCTGGCAATTAAGAATTTAAAAGGAATTATGGAGAAATAATATGCGACCGATAACACTTTTTACCGGCCAATGGGCCGATTTACCTTTTGAGGATATCTGCGCGTTGGCGCAGAAAATGGGTTATGACGGGCTTGAGCTTGCGTGTTGGGGCAACCATTTGAACGTTACTAAGGCCGCCGAAAGCGACGAATATGTAAACCACATCAAAGCCACGATGGCAAAGCATAATTTACGCCTCTACGCTATCGGTACGCACCTCATTGGCCAATGCGTCGGCGATGCGCCAGACCAAAGACTTAACGGTTTTGCGCCAAGCGAACTTAAGGATAAGCCGGAAGAAATCCGGACATGGGCTATTGAAGAAATGAAGAAATGCGCCGTCGCCGCCCGCCGTTTAGGCGCGTCAGTCTGCACATCCTTCACAGGTTCGCCGATATGGAAATATTGGTACTCCTTCCCTCAAACCACGCCTGAGATGGTTGAGTTTGGCTTTGACGAAATTTACCGTTTATGGAAACCGATTATGGACACTTTCCGTGAAAACGGCATAAAATACGCATTAGAGGTGCACCCCACAGAAATCGCGTTTGATTATTGGTCAACTAAGAAACTGCTGGATAAATTCAAAGACATATCTGAGTTCGGTATAAACTTCGACCCGTCGCACTTGTTGTGGCAAGGTGTTTCGCCCCATATCTTCCTCAACGACTTTATTGACAGGGTATACCATGTTCATATCAAGGACGTAACAGTTAACCTAGATGGGCGTAACGGCATTTTGGGCAGCCATATCGAATTCGGTGACTTTAGGCGCGGTTGGGATTTCCGTTCGCCCGGGCGCGGGGATGTTGACTTTGAGTCAATCATCCGCGTATTAAACCATCACGGCTACCAGGGCCCGCTGTCCGTAGAATGGGAAGACAGCGGCATGGATCGCATCCACGGCGCGACGGAAGCTGTGGAGTTTCTGCGCGAAATTTGCTTCCCGCCTTCAAACATTAAATTTGACGACGCGTTGAAATCATAGGGGGACGGCCAAGCGTGAATTATTATGACGTTAAGGCAAAGCTCCTCGCCCTATTCGAACAATGTAAACTAAACGGAAAGGAAAACAACGAATGGGGGTTTTTGAACGAGGCCGACAAAGACATCCTAAAAATCGGATATGCCACAAACCTAACGCCAGATGTTGTTAGTGATGCGGCCAAAAATAAGGTGGATCTAATCATCACCCACCACGACGCGTGGGAGTTCGTATTTGGTATGAAGGAAACCTGTGCGGAATTGCTGTCCAGACATAATATCACACACGCCTGGTTTCACCTGCCGTTAGACGACGCAAGTTTCGGCACGGCATCGGCCGTTGCGGATGCGCTGGGTCTTGCAAACCACCAAAAAGGCAATCTTACCGATGGGTATTCCTGTTCCGTAATCGGCGAGTTACCCACACCTTGCTTCTTTGAACCTTTTGCAGAAGGTATCTCGCACATATTGCAAGAATCGGTTAGAGCTTACCAAAATAATGATAACCCCGTCCGCAAAGTTTGCATAACCACGGGTGCAGGCAATTCGACGAATGATATAAAGTACGCCAACGAAAACGGCTGCGATACTTATATAACGGGTGAATACAACCTATATTCGCAGTTATATGCAAAATACGTTGGTATCAACCTTCTGGTTGGAAGCCATACGAATACCGAAGTTTTAGGAGTACGTCAATTAGTTTCAAGCCTAACAGCCGACATGTATATCGAATCCATAAGGCTTTACGAGGAAAATTATTAACTTTATCTAATTTCAACAATATAGCAAAACCAGAGGTATAGAACATTGACTACAAAGCAATTCACATTGGAAGGACTTCACTGCGCCAACTGCGCCGCTAAAATAGAGCGGGCGGTTGGCGCGTTGCCATTCGTAGAATCGGCAAATTTGATTTTTATAAAGCATACGATAAAGATCGTCGTAAAGGATGGATTTAACGGCGATTTAGAAACAATCTTAAGAGATATCGTCCATAAATTTGAATCCCACGTTGTCGTCTCCGAGCGCGAAACACGCACAAACCACACTGCCTCCGCGGACGGCGACAGTTTAAAATATAAACTACACCGCATAATCTTCGGTGCGTTCCTCCTCGCAACCGGCTTAATATTAGAGTTTCTAACCCCTATTGAAGCCTGGCTTTACTACACCCTCTTCATTTTCGGCTATGTACTTCTTGGCTACGATATCCTTTGGCGTGCCGTCGTAAACATCCGCCGGGGCAATATCTTTAATGAAAACTTCCTCATGTCCCTAGCAACCATCGGCGCGGTAATTATCGGCGAATATGCGGAAGCGCTTGCGGTTATGCTGTTTTACCAAACGGGGGAATACTTCCAAAGCCGTGCAGTAGCTAAGTCAAAACGCAGTATCACCGAACTGATGGACATAAGACCTGACTACGCCAACGTCGAACGTGGCGGGGAAATTATACGCGTGGAACCGGAATCCGTTAAGATCGGCGACGTAATCACCGTTAAACCCGGAGAAAAGATACCGCTGGACGGCGACGTAATCTCCGGCAGTTCTATGCTTGACACCGCCGCTCTTACCGGTGAATCTATACCCAGAAATACTTCACCTGGCGATGCCGTGCTGTCTGGCTGCGTAAACCAATCCGGCCTCCTACGCATAAAGGTTACGAAAACCTACGGCGAATCCACCGTCGCCAAAATTATCGACCTTGTGGAAAACGCGGCGTCAAAAAAAGCACCGACGGAGAAATTCATCACGAAGTTCGCTAAATACTATACACCCATCGTAGTCGCATTGGCCTTTGTAATCGTCCTTATCCCGACCATCTTCCATGGTTATTTTGAAGAGGCGTTCGCCGACTCGCTCCGCCGCGGGCTTATCTTCCTCGTAATCTCCTGTCCGTGTGCGCTGGTTCTGTCCATTCCGCTCAGCTTTTTCGGCGGTATCGGCGGTGCGTCCCGCAAGGGTATTCTAATTAAGGGTGGAAACTATCTGGAAGCCCTCGCAAACGTTGACATTGCCGCATTTGACAAGACCGGCACTCTTACAAAAGGTATATTTAAGGTTACAAATATATACCCGGCAGAAAATTTTACAAAAGAAGGATTGCTTGAAGCCGCCGCCTTCGCCGAAGCTTTTTCGACACACCCAATCGCGTTATCCATAATGAGGGAGCACCATAAACCCATTGATAACGGCAAATTATTAGAGTATGAAGAAATCGCTGGTAAGGGCGTTAGCGTACTGGCATCCGGGCGGCGTATATACGCCGGCAACGCGGTTCTGATGGCATCTGTCGGCGTAGCCGTTTTTGAGAACCAGGATATCGGCTCTAAGGTTCATGTGGCAGTTGACGGCGTGTACGCTGGCTGCATCGTTATATCCGACGAGCTTAAGGAAGACAGCAAGGCAGCCATTGCCGAACTAAAGTCACTTGGCATACGTAAGGTCGTTATGCTGTCCGGCGACAACCGTACGATTGCGGAGAAAGTCGCCGCTGAGGCTGGCGTTGATGAAGTTTACGCCGAACTTTTGCCGGGCGATAAGGTAACGAAACTTGAAGAACTTAACCGCCAAAAAGTATCAAAGAAAAAGCTCATCTTCGTTGGAGACGGAATAAACGATGCACCCGTACTGGCAATGGCCGACGTAGGCATCGCCATGGGTGGCTTGGGCTCCGACGCGGCGATAGAGGCCGCCGACGTGGCCCTTATGACGGATCAGCCGCACAAACTGGCGGATGCCATACGCATCGCGCGTTACACAAAACGTATAGTTTGGCAAAACATTGCACTGGCACTTGGCGTTAAGGGTATCTTTATGTTCCTTGGCGCGTTTAATATTGCCGGCATCGGTATTTGGGAAGCCGTTTTCGCCGACGTTGGCGTCGCGCTTATCGCGGTTATTAACGCGGCACGCGTTATAAACTATAAGAGCAAATAATTGACATCAAGGCAAAATAACTTTAAAATGATATCTATAAAGGACAAAAATGTATTTAGGCAAATATGTATATGCAATCATTGTTGCGGGCGGACGTGGCGAGCGTTTCGCGTCAGACGGCGGAGCAGTAGGGCAGCCGAAGCTCTTCCATAAAATAAACGCTATGCCCGTACTTTCCATGTCGGCCAAACTTGTGCAAGACAATCCGCTGGTTGATGCCGCCGTTATGGTTATAAACGAAGAGTACGTTGATTTGTGGGCGGATATAGCCAAAACATATCAGCTAAGTAAGTTTATAACCGTAGCAGGCGGCGATACACGGCAAAAATCCGTACTGGCCGGTGTTCTGGCTTGCCGCGATTGCGGAGGCGATGACGGAAGTATCGTCATCGTCCATGATGGGGCAAGGCCTCTTACGCCGCAACATTGCTTTGACGAGGCCGTCGCCGCTGCGTACATATACGGCGGCGCGATTGCGGCCATACCAGTTACGGACACATTAAAGGCTTGCAAGGGCGTCAACACGCCGTCTACTTTCCAACCCACTGCAACTAACAGCCCAAGCATACACCAAACCATCCCCCGCGCAAATGTCTATTCGGCGCAAACGCCGCAGGCTTTCCATCTATCCATCCTGCACGATGCCCTAATTGCCGCCGAAAATGACGGCTATACGGGAACGGACGATTCCGAACTTGTCGAACGGCTTGGTCATGATGTACGTATCGTCGACGGATCACCTATAAACATAAAAATTACGCGCCCGGTAGATATTATAACTGCCGAAACCTATTTAAAGCATGTACAAGGAAGATAAAAATGTTTGGACGCAAACGAGTACAAAAAGCGGATGAAGAAGTATCTTTAAAACAGGCAAATTCCGTAACAACTATCAACCCTGTTGTTGTAGGTTTTGAAGTGCTGTACGATAACTTAGAAGATTATCACCACGCACTTTATACGCATTATGTGAAAAAGAAGGAACGCCGCTTCCGCGAACTGCTGCGCGAAAAATGGCCACAAATAATGCATCCGCATTTAAACGCGATTCATTATCAAAATTTACTTATTGCGTGGAATGCAGTTTATTTGATTACCGAAAACGGGGCACATATATTAACCGATGGCAAATATAATTTTGTTGGCAAATATAAATGGCTGCCACACGCCGAAGCGGACGGCATTGATTTATTAGTGGCAAGGGTTGTATTGGCTCTGTGCAAATGGGTACGCGCACCTAGAGACAACGCATATGAAGACGCCGTTGAGACGTTAAAAACCGAGGCCGCAAAAACAGCTGACAGAGTTATTGATTTAACTAAACAAGAAGACGATAGGCGTAATTGAAAATTGATACTGGTACAATTTTAATTGCGGATACGTACAAGAATGGAGCATTGAGGATGGAGCATCTATATTTAAGCAATAATTTACCTGATTATCCTACATTTATCGCCGGTATACGCCGTGCGCCCAGCAGGGGTTTTCGCCTCACCTCCGCACAAACCGAAACTGCGCTTAAAAACGCCTTACGTTATATACCGAATGAGTTACACGAACAGCTTGCACCTGAGTTTTTGGAAGAGTTGCGCACCCACGGCCGCATCTACGGATACCGCTACAGGCCGGCCGGGCGGCTTTTTGGTAAGCCTATTGATGAGTATAGAGGAAAGTGTATAGAAGGCAAAGCCTTTCAAGTTATGATAGACAACAATTTGGATTTCGACATCGCTCTCTATCCCTATGAACTCATAACCTACGGCGAAACAGGTGC
>Ga0123355_10004916_pt1 | contig 19456 bp, 13 predicted proteins | sample TergutEmb28metaG_3_FD_89872 | JGI IMG/M metagenome (GOLD analysis project Ga0123355, IMG submission 89872) | Embiratermes neotenicus P1 segment gut microbial communities from Petit-Saut dam, French Guiana - Emb289 P1 | ecosystem: Host-associated > Arthropoda: Insects > Digestive system > Gut ... | reverse complement strand
CTACTAAAATTATATTATATAAGACATTAATAAGACCGGTAGTGTCGTATGGAGCGGAAGCATGGACGTTGACGAAGAAGGAAGAACAAGCTCTGCTAATTTTTGAAAGGAAAATATTTAGAACAATATATGGTCCTAAATATGAAAACGGGGAATGGAAAAGTCGAACGAATCGAGAACTAGAAGAGATGAGCAAAGGAGAAAATATAGTAAAATGGATAAAAGGGCAAAGGATAAGCTCGTTAGGTCACCCAGAAAGAATGGAGGAGGATAGGATGCCCAAAAAGATCTTAACTCAAGAACTGTAAGGGATGAGAAGAAGGAGAAGACCCAGGAGAAGATGGAAAGGGGAAGTAGAAAGAGATCTTCAAGTGCTGGGAGTGAGAAGGTGGAGAGAGTTGGTGGCAGATAGGAAAAAATGGAAGGACATTGTTCGACAGGCCAAAGCCCACAGTGGGCTGCAGTGCCAATGGAAGAAGAAGAAGAAGATGTACCGTATACGTAGTAGTTATGCCGTGCTAGCACATAACGGCGATGCACCAATAAGGAAAACAATGACATTGTCATATAAATGTAAGCTGATATGACCTCTAAGGAAAGAATTCTAAGGGAATGTGGAGCACCAATTGGATTGTTTAAGAGCATACGTAATAATCAACAAGGCAATGATGTAATTTCTCGTGCATACTGCATAACAATAAAATGCTTCTAGATTATTCTCGATGTTTCCGAGAACTCGCATAGAAGGAATATAATACAGATGTTTAAAAATAAAGACAGTTAAAAACAAACCACATTTGATCGTGTAAACAATTTACCATGAATGAATGACATGTTTACACATAAAGCGTGCAGTAATTAATAATCAATTCAACATACAGATCAAGTTATAAGCAAGTGCGTCTTCGTAGACAGATGCTAAATTACAAATGTCTAATCGCAATGGTTGATGGAGTATAAAAAAACCGAACTTAAACAGACGGTACGTCAAATGGTTTTTTATGTTTATGGTTCCATGCATTGTTGATCTATATTAATAATTGTCCAACGAGATGCAACACAGTCTATTTATTATTCTGCAAGTTCACTCTACATGTTTCAGGTGTCAACCACACCCATCATGAGTACACAAAACTATAACTACAGCCTCCGATACTGGTCATATTTTTTGTGCAGCTACCTCCCTCCAACGTGGCCAAGCTAGCTTAGTTACAGCTTTGTGTATTCCTGATGATGGATGTGGTTGACACCCGAAACATGTAGAGTAAACTTGCAGAATAAAGACTGCTTTGTGTTGCATATCTTGGACAATTATTAATATAGGCAAATGGTTATTAGCAGATATATAAATACATATACCCATGAGCATATGTGTGTGTGTGTATATATATATACACATGCTGTTGCAATTCTGCATAGTTTGTTTAACGAAATATAGTGCAGTCTAAAGATATGTGAACACTGAAACTCCCACGATAAAGTCTGAAACGAGGAACGTATTAACTATTATACAGTTTAAGTCCGGCGACGCATACTTCATTCGGTAGGTGCTGGAAGGTTGTTAATAAGTTGATACATCATTCAAAGAGTTAAGTTTCAAGTTGTAATCCTAACAGCAGTTCAATGAATATTCATATTGTTATTAAATCTAATTTATTGAAATAAACGAATATACCAACATTATTAAGCGTGGCTGTTTATTTAAATGCCGACCCCGATGACCGCGCAGACTTAGGCGGTGGTCTGCTACCACTCGCTTGCTGGGATTGCGGGTTCGAGTGCAGTCGGGGGCATGGATGTCTTTCGCTTGTGAGTGTTGTGTGTTGTCAGGTAGGGGTTTCTGAGTCACTGGTCCAGAGAAGCCCTACAGTGTGTGGTGTGTCTGAGTGTAATCGTGAAGCCTCGACACTCAGAAGGCCCTGGCTCACTAGCGGCTGTGGTGCCACGGAAATAAATAAACGTTATTTAAGTTACTGACATGTAAGGCATCTTAGTAATTAACCAACTTAATGCACAAAATATTCTTTTATAATACGCTTATTAAATGCCTCTACATGTTTCGAGCACTATGTGCTCGAAACATGTACAGACATATAATAAACTTATTGTAAAAGAAGAATTTGTGCATTAAGTTGGTTAATTACTAAGATTATACTGAGATGCACGGTCAACAAAACATCAAAAAAAGGTATGTAGGCAGTCGTGGGGAACTGAAGCCAGTGTTAAATTCATACCAAGTGGGCCCGCATTCTTATAATTTGAACAGTCATATTTAGAGATAAAGCAACCACGTATATTTCTTGGGATTTCTTGCGACTGGGCTAAATAAAAAAAAAAAATCTAACGGAAAGAAGCAAAAAGATAAAGCCGCGGCTGTTATAACCCATCTACCCTGATGACAGGTTTAGAAGTTGCCTCCGAAACGACAGTATTTACTTCGCTATATGGTGTCACATTCATAATTGCCTTGATAAAGGGCTTTTATGTAGACGTGCCTGATAATAACATTTAAGGGTATAGCGGCAGAGAGTATGAGGTTTACTGTTCTGAGAGAGGTGACACGGTGGACTCCGGTAAATAGGCACCATTTTCTTTTAATTTTTAAAAGCATTCTCATTGTTGCGAAAAACGACCAGTAGCTTTAAGTCTGTTGTGAAATTCCGTAGTGGGGATTCTCACCGATAGGCCCACCAGTTGACAGACATCAAGTTAGGTTGAAACTGCCGATGCTTTTTCCATTATCTAATGCTCCTTCAGAAATAACCCGTCGTGTTCGCCCTCGTTGCTTCTCTAACACAGGGCCTGCTCAAAATCTGTTCATCATGCAATACCGGTATATGGTTCCCTTCGAAGGAAATGAAACACCGAGAAACCGACTTCTAAATTCGAAATGACACTCTTTATAAGATTACTTCCTTCAGTATGGTTCCACAATAAAATGCCTCCGCATCATAGCGTATCATGGCCACGAGGAAGAGTAACAATTTACGTCTGTCAGACGCATATCACAAAACTGGACTATTTGCAGTCCTGCTGGGTGTGCATGCAGGGCCTCTGGATTACGCACGCTAACTGAAACTCTTGGATCAAAATACTGGAGACGTACAATCGTACAATATTGTAGTAAATTTCCTGTTTCGTTGATTGTACGATCTAAAAATTATATGTATATATGTGGGCCTGGATAGCATAGTCGGTACTGCGACTCGCTTCGGGCTGGATGGTCAGTTGAAGTAAAGCCGGCGGGGGCGAGATTTTGCGCACCTGCCCAGACCGGTCCTGAGGCCCACCCAGCCTCCTGTACAATGGGTACCGGGTCTCTTTACCGGGGTAAAACGGCCGTGGCGTGGCGTTGACCCAACCCCATCCAGCGCCTTCTGGGCTTTCGTGGCCTGTTATAGGGTGCACGCACATGTATATACATATAGCTATATGTGCATGTAAAGTGATCCCGTTACAAGCCCGGTGTGGCCCAGAGGGTGGGTAGAGGTATAGCTCTACTCTTCCATAACCGCAGCACTAGAAGGGGGTGTGTGGTCAGCAGCACGCCCTGGCCGCCCTTTACCCCCCGGGAAAGACCCGGTACCCATTTTACAGGAGGCTGGGTGGGCCTCAGGGCCGGTATGGACGGGCGGAAAATCTCGTCCCCACCGGGATTCAATCCCGGACCGTCCAGCCCGTAGTCAGTCGCTATACCGACTGAGCTACCCGGCCCACATATATGCATGTATGTTGTTAAATTCAATTACTTTTTCTTTGTACCTATGAGGTTTTCGATGTATACGATCGTCCACATAGCTGAAATATGCTACATTATTAAACTACAGGAAAAGCTAACTTATTTTAAGTTGCACGTTGCAATGGTTATATATTCTGAAGTACCGAAAGTTTACTGCCTTCATTTTCAGGATGACCGAAATGGTTCAAATGCATGCTGCATGTATTTTAATCTAAAACCGAAGGAAATTCTAACAGAACATATGAAAAAGCCCTACAGAAATCAATTCGTTCGTCTACAGTGATATCTGTTGCGGTTTGGTTGTTGTGTACTGGGATTCGGTAAAAACGACGTAACCATTTCCTGCTTCACCTTGTATTCATGGCAGCAGCACCAGTATCCGATACTGTTCCCATGGGTCCATAAACAAAAGGGACATTTATCCTGTTTTCTGTTCGCAGTCTCTCTTGTTGTGTTGACTATCCCAACGGGCTGATAATGGGACCTAGTAACACACTGCTATCGACATCGCACTGCCTGGCCTTTGCGAAGCAAGCCTAGCAGAGGCTTGGCTGTGCTGACAAAGTGTTGACTGTGTACCGCATAAAATGTCTGAAATATTTAAACCACTTCTTAAGTATCAGCAAAACAACAACGAACCTACTAAACGCAATAACCAGACTATTTTTTTTAATTCTACACAAAAAGGTAGTCTATTTCTCCAAACAATTAATTCTTTTTATTAACGTAACAACGCACGCAGATTCTGTTCCATGTTATCTACTCACTGCTGTAACATGGTCCTGCTGTTCCCCTGTCGCAGAAGTACTTCATATTTTCATCTTCCCCTTCGTATTTCGAATTTTACTAGTCACAACACTGACACTTCGTATTCATTGCTTCACAAGGTTACCCCACTTGATAGCAAATCCAGTTACTAGTCATAAAACTTAATTTTCCAACAGCACGCTTACAAACACGAGCTACGTACAGGCATTTGTTTCCTCAACTAACAACCTAATGGGCGGGGACAAATAGACGTTCCTCCAAAGAACTTGGAATACAAAGACAACTCTTCCTCTTTGGTTATCCGCACATCTACGAGCTTCCACTCCACTTTGAATGAATCTCTCGTAATTTCCAGTAATCTAAGAACCTTGTACATTTGGCCTAATGACGTGAGCTGTGCCCCTCGTGACGTCGACTTGCCTTTGAAAGACCCTAATATTCATCCAATGTGTCGATATTTGGAATACAGGTACAAACTCCTCCAACTCACGCAGTCCACTGACCTAAACTGCACGCCGTAAAAGACATTTCTCTTTCCACAATCATCAGATCTCTCGCATAATGGCGCAGTTCCCTCACTTCTTCACGATCTCCTTCGCCCCTTAAATGTACGAACACCGTCCGGTCTCTCATTTCATCCTCCTCCTGCGTGTTGTTCGTGTCGCAAAGCTGCCTCCTTAAGGGTTTTATTTCAGTTTCGTGACATACATCAGCTTCTCATTCTTTCTGAACTTCGATTCCGTCTCAGCGAGGCATTTCGCATCCATTATTCTCAGCAGAGTTGAGATTAGTTCACATCGATGACTGAAATTTTCATCGTGATCAGCATCATTCACCATGAGCTGTAAGGTATTTCAACAACTGTACACGAATCATGCACTTATAAATACAACAAATCCATCATATACACTCCTAACCATCACTTCAACATGACGACACAGTCAAAGAATTCTCCGTACCCATTCGGCCACAATTCCGGGTCTAACGACACAACCCAGTAACCATGCCAACCGAAACAATCGCAGCCAACGTGGTTAGATGTTGCAACTCTGTAATCACGGTGAAGAAATGTGACACACACCACGGAGTAGCTGACGCGAAGAGATGGCCTCTCACGTATTAAATCGGTGACGACTGGGAACCGGGATAGCTCAGTCGGTATAGTGTGTAGGTCACTGGCTTGACGACTTTAGCATCGGGATTCTGCTTCCGGCATGGACAAGATATTTTCTCATCTCCTTAACGGTCCCAAGGCCAACCCAACCCCCTTTCAAAGGGAACCATCGGCTCTTTCCCCTGGGGCAAAAGGCCGGAACGTGAAACCGACCTTCATCCATCATTAACAACGCGTGCAACTATACCTCCACTACCTCATATTGCTTCCCGGCGTAGTATTTGAGCACAAACAAATACTTACTTTTAGTACATATACGCTTCCAACAAAAGGATTCGCCGATAAGGAGTATGGATTGATTGATTGCAGATAGCTTTCCAGCCTGAGCTGAGGCACGGAAATGATGTGTGAGGACTTACCCTCTTCACCCATCTGCCTCAATCACTGAAATATTTTATCTAGGTGATATCCTCCGTCCATCATCAGTTGCCACTTGCATTATTAACTGTCGCCCCAGCTGCAGACTTTCTCTCTTTGCAGTCTCGGTTTATTATTGGTGTTGATGAGAGGAAGTGTGCAATTTAGGTGGACCAACAGGCGGCTTTTTTTCAATCACTGCCAACCGTGTTTATTCTAGCATGACTAGAGTGCAGTGCCGAATCTAATATGCAACCGGGAAGATTGACATTTGCAACAGTTAAGGACGACAGGTGATTACAGACAGCTAACGGTTAGGGACGGAAGATTAATAAAATACCCGACGAATACCTACATTTGTTTATTTTTTACTGTCATTCTGAATTCAGGAAATGTTTTGGTTTCACAGATATAATGCACAGTTTTTTTATGTAGGAATCTGGTAAATATTTTCAGTCTAAATGTGAAATTAACATAATTGTCACAGTCAGTATAAAGGAAAATTTAATGACTGAGTGGTAAGGGCAATGAATCTAAAAAGAAATAAACACAAAATATATTACCAACAAAAGAAGCTATATTTATTTATTTTGCCTCTCAAATATATATTTACTTGCTCTAATATTATAGCTACAAACAAATTACACATTCCTTTTCCTTGTTCTCTATAATGATATACAAAGTACGAATTAATCTGAGATCATATTTAATACATCACAGGTGTTAAAACAAAGAAAAGAAAACTATGACAGAATCTGTATATTTTAAACGTGGGTATGTCTAATTTTTATATTTAAATCATTAAATATAACATTAATAACGTTACTGGGGAGGGGGAGAGTACTGAGCAGAGTTCAGAGATCTCTGTGCAATTCCATTATCATTCATTTGTCCAAAATTATGACATCTGAATTTCCTGGAAGCAATGTTTCAATTCATCGCACTTCATCTTCTGAGCCGTCAGAACAACATTCCAACATGTGAACACGGCAGCAATTCGTGATTTCAGACTTCCGCCTTGAAGTAGATGAGAAATGCGCACTTCTGGGCTATTACATATCCAGAAGTGGTAATTCCTTACTGGCGTTTCAGGACAACCTAACCTTCTTGGATTCTTGACCCTTGATGATGGGACTGATAGATTGTCCTGTAATTTTATGTTTTATTGACAGTGCAGCTCTGTATAATCTTGTAAATACAACCAACTTGGTGCACAATTTATTCTTAGTATATTTATCAATCTCTACATGTTTCAGGCGACTATGGGCCCACCATCAGGAGACGCAACTGTGTTTATGTGACACTTGGTATCTGTTATTCTGTATGGATACCAGACAGTACCAAGTGTCGCATAAACACAGTTGTTTTTCCTGATGATGGGCCCATAGTCGCCTGAAACATGTAGAGATTGTTAAATATAAACATACTAAGAATAAATTGTGCACAAAGTTGGTTTTATTTACAAGACTGTCCTCTAATGTTGGTAAGGAATTACCACGACTTGCTGTGTAATAGCCCAGAAGAGGGCACTTCTCCTCATCACAGCAGCAATTGTTAAATCATATCTACCTCCATACCCACTGGCAAGACAACGTAATTTACATGTCTCACATGTCACCATGTTTTACTGGTTACACATCAGCAGAGTTCTCAATGTCTTAAAAATAATTTAAAGTAAATAAAATATTTACACAAAAATATGTATGCTTTGATTGTGACACTGTATATTCTTGAAGATAAATATCAGCATTCTGGAGGAACAGTGCCTATTTCATTAGTGTAAAAGCCAAATCTGAAACACTGCTTCCCACCTAGCCACATTATGCAGTGCCACAAACCTATGTCCACAATCTGAGCATTTACCACTATGAAAACCTCAAATTTTAAATCAGTATAACTGAACCTGTTTCACATACCTTCCACTAAAAGAATAAATAAATATGTTCTGAGCAAAGGGCAATGCTCAATCATCAAAACATAATCCAATTTTTTTGGTGTGCAATGCATCAACTACATGAAATCAAACCGTCCATGTTTTCAGAACTTCAAGTGACATGCAGACTTGTTAAGTTTCAAAATGATAAAATACAAAGACCCCGGATGAAGCATATTTAAATTAACTTAATTTCACTGAACTTAAAATACAGTGAATAAAAAAAAACTTTGGGATAAATACTGTAAAAATTCTCCACTGACAGTGGTGTACAGTTTGGCACTGGCCTTCCTTTCCAGTTCATGTAATGTAATGTTTGCACACACTCCTATTCAGAACATGGACTGCTGACCAACTAAATCAACAGTACCGTCTGAACATTTATAAACTCATCACAATATTTGTCAGCACATTCAGCACATAAAATATTCATCCAAATAATTTTTTTGTTTCAAGTTTAAAACCAAACAATCTCCAAAATGAAATCTTATTAAGAAATTCAACCAAACTTTCAGATTCCTTCCTTACAACTTCAGATGCCACACATACTCTGTTCCTGAAATCCTTTTAGTGATCTCATGATATCAGGCTAATTATGAAACTCAGAAACAAGTTACTTGGACCTACAGCCATTCAAATGAACCATTCTACAACATATAAGGTAACTCTGTACCATTAAAACCCTGTTACATGTACAGAATACCATCTTCCTCTCAGAAATTATGACAGCCAATAAATCCACAACTGATGCATGCTATAGCAATATTTCATACCACAATAAACTCAACATGAGAACTCTGTTAACTATCATTTCCATATGTCAGCAATGTTTGTCCTTAGAATACCTCCCCAAGTCCTGTGTCAGCTATGGCTTGTGATGAAGAGGCAGCATGACATGACTTACAGCAATGTAATATGGTCATGATTTGAAAAGTAATGCAACCAAGACACAAGCCACCACTGACATCTGCAAACACAATTACAGGTAAAATTAGCACATTTGTTTGTCTTATGTTTTTGAGAGAGATCAAGTATGACTAATAATTCTGTTTGGACCTTAAACATTAGATGAGATTAATATAACTGCACTGCAATTTTGGTATTATTTTGTACATAAATTGCAATTTTATCTTAAAATATAGATGGAGAAAAATTAATTCATCATAGGTCAGTTCAAACTCTGAGGTAAAAGAATTACAACATGCTGAAAGAGAAAATGAAGCTTACTAAATAAATAAACAGATACAGCTATACAGTTAAAATAAACAGGCAACAGGCAGAAAGAAGAAAGTGTTAAAAAAATAAATCTCTCTTAAGCTGAAGGATTCCTAATGAAAATATTGTCATACTGTCACAAACTGAACTTGCTGGATGCAGATGTGCACCCAGAATTTTCAATGGGAGGGGAGGGGTTGAGCCTGAGCCTATAAAATTTGATTTGAAAAGTTATGTTATAGAACTAATGTTATATGTAACCCTATAACTGTAACATAACATTGACTGAAACTGCATTTATATACATACAAATAAAACTACACATTCCATACCTCACTCACCTACTATATAATCCATTTGAGGTTTTTATTTCATCTCAGACATCCCAATTTTTTATTTTATTTTCCAAAATTCTAAAGTCATCAGCCAATTTCAATTTCTGATGAAGGGTAAATCATGTAAAATGTATAATATCATGGCTTCTACTACACAATCTGTGTTTTTATTTCAACTGGAGGGGGAGGGGGATGGGGGCTGCAGCCCAGCAGCCATTGGGTGCACCCCTGGCTAGATGCCAGACTTCTCAAAATAAAACCTCACCAACCCATCCAAAACCTGAGAGCCTAGGTACCCAGGGTTAGGATCAGTGAATATTGTGCACAATACTACTGAAGGTTTGTGGCCTGAAACCACCTTCTGGGTTGTGACACACTACAGTCTGGTAGACAGGTTCCACCAACATTTTGGAAGACACAATGCCTCAGTTGCTGGACTAACAGACTAATATCTACCCTGAAGACAGAGGCAGCAGGTAATCCCCCAACATGCTGGTGAATTTGTACCACACTATGATACATCATGTCCAGAGGACAAATCTTCAAGCACGTACACACTCATTTTCACATCTCTCTCCCACATTACATCCTGAAATATTTTTACAGATCTTCATCAAGAAAATACACCAGTCAGTTACATGCACAGCCCGTCAGACATTACATCTGGTTTGAAAAGGACTGCAATAAAGTGACAATAACATCTCAGACAGATAGATGGATGGATGTGTGTGTGCGTGTTCACACTATTTTAAAACACACACTCAGATACCCTAAATAAATGTTTCCAATGCTTTAATTTATGCATCAAAATAATGCCATATAGTAGCTTGAAGCAGACTATAGACACTTGCACTCTCCCTACTTAACCTTTATCATCATGAGCTGATGTAGTAACATTATATGAGCAGTTAACACTATTAATATTTTACTTTGGGTTTACTAGGCTTCCAGATCAGTGTCAAATGACTGAAAATGGTTCATTCTATGAGGCTACCTGAGCACATACTTCCCAGCCCCTTCACCAGAGGACAGACATAGATGCAGTTTCTAGAACATTGTGTTCTTGTCAGAATATGAAACAACAGAAACCTAATAACCTAAATGTCTTTTACCACTGTCACACCCTTTCATAATTAAGACATTTAGGGTTTTTTTTTAAACAATGTTATTTCAGAATGAAGAGGCATTCATTACAAATGTTAGAATAATTCTCAGTGACAATATAAGAGGTATGGTGAGAAATGAAGGCTGCTGCAATGGACTACCCTATATTGATGTGTACAGAGTGCATGCGGGCTGTGGGGCATGACTCCTGTCAGATTACAAGACTCCCACTGAAAAAACCAGATTAGTAACACTGGAGTAAACACAAAGCCTTTACTACAATAGAAACACAAAATATTAATTATTATTCTAAAGAAGTAGTTTGGTCTGAATTTCATTGGTATTCATGAAAAACAGCACACAACCAAACCAACGTTCATACAGTTTCTGAGATGTCTTGGTAATGAACTCTGTATTAGTAAGGACTGTGGAAAAGATGACCTAACTTGCATTTTCTATGGTCCCTTATCCTTACTTAAGAAAATTTTCTACAGTTAGGCATCCTAAGATAGAAAGAATTTTGGACCCATATTCCTATTATGTTGGCAATTGTGACTACTGAGATTGCTCAATTCTGGTAAACTTAAAAGTATTCTTCATGAAGATGTCTGAAGTGCACCATGATTTTAATTTTATTTGGTTTATTTTCAAATGAGTATAACAGAGGTGAGAAGTACAACTGAAAGTGAGACTTTGCTGAAGTATATGTTGTGCATAGCTAACAATCTCAAAACTTCTTTCAAGCAACACATTTGAAAATAAGGTTTAAAAAGCTGCCTATTTCTGACACACACAATAGTTGTAATTCCCTCAGCAAATCATGCAATACAAGAGAATAATCTGCCCATAGGTCAGTATCATACATCTGCTGTACTCTTTGAATGTATTTATTTAATGACAATATTATCATAGAGTGAGGTTTCCATTTTTGTACTTCATATTTTCTTTGGGTTGCAAACAATAAAAATCTTTTTACAAACTGTATGCACTACAAACTTTCTTCAAATCACTCTGGGTTAAAGAATGAATTTATGCATATGACGTAACATACAAAAACTTAGTTCTTGTATGTAATATTCCCCTCTGTCCATCCCATAGATTAAATATATAAATCACAGGAAAATTAAGACAAATTCCAGCAAGTCATTTCATACATGCAAAATGCAATCTCCTCCTACCCATACCCAAAATATCATATCTGTATATTATTAACTACTAGGTGGATATGAATCTTTTAAAATTCAGAATTATATTACACATGAATATATACTTCATTATGTATGTGAAGTATGCATCTTTCCTAATAATCATGGTATGCCACAATGACATGCCTGATCCTCAAAGCATTACCATATACTAGTATGGTAAATGTGGCAAATGTATCACTCCAGGTGGCATACTTAATTTTAAAACAATGCACATTACAGAAATGTACTTGAACACTTCTCTGAAGAAATTCACACATACTTGCAAATTTTGAATACAAGCAACATGGAAACTGAACACGCTTACATTGTATTCACATACAAAGGAAACTTTGGCCAATGATGTAACATTTTATCAATGATTTATTGAGAAAGAGAAAACCTCCCTCCTCACAAAAGTGGATGCCAGATAAGAATAAGTTTCCAATATATACATACATGTATGTACGTTTGGAATACAACAGAGGTTTTAAAATGTATCTGAAATACCTTGAAAAACACAAGCAGGGCTTATGCCCAAAAAATTAAAAAAAAAAAAAAACTGTAATAGTACAAACTTCAGACAGCAGGAATCTCCCTATTGTATTTTAGAACAAAAATACTGTGTAAAAAACCGAAAATTGTATCAAATGTACATTACATAGACTGCAATTAGCATGTTCAGTGTAACAAAACTTCATGAGAGAACCTAAATATCATGCAGATGTTTCTGTGTAACAATTAACCTTGAACAAGCTTCAACAGGAAACCTGGCATTACAATCTTCAAATGCCACAGCAATCAGTGCTTACTACAACTAAATTGTGGCATCTCTCTCATGAATGATGTAATAGTTATAACGTAAAATTATTCGAGATCAGAGTGAAAAAATTAACATAAAATGAAAACAAAAAAATAAATTACGTACATATATCTACAACAAGTTTCAAGTTGTACATATATATACACTCAAAAACAAAAGCAAAATAACATTGTATATGTTTTAGATAAGAGATCCTTTACTTTTACTCAAATGGTTTCCTTTTCTTCTTCTTCTCTGGATGAAGTTATGAAGTGTTCTGGCAATATCCCTAGCTGTTACTCACTTTAGCCTTTTTCTTTTTTGTTGCCAGTGATGCTGATTTAGATGTACTGCTTGTTCGCTTTCTTTTCTTCATAAAATCTGGAACCAACAATATACAGACATATTGAAACAAATTGCTGGAGTCATGGAATAAGTCATTACCTTACTTTATAGCAAAATCACATTCAGCAGCTCAATGACCTCCATTACTGAATAATGTGATGATTGTCGACACTGCTAAAGCACATAATACATGTTTCTGATTCACTGAGCAATGTCTGGGTTTCTACACTACTCATTTAATATGAAACAAGAGTTTTCAATCAAGAATAAAGTTAATCTTCTCAAATTTCTCTACAGTGCATTTCGTGACCTTTCTCTTGAGACCAATATGTTCAGGATTATATTTGTGACAATGATCATCCATCTCTAGTGATATTATTAGAAGTTCCATATTTTTAACATTTCGATTTTAGTAGTTTCCCAATTAACGCTCGCCTAGAGGGCTCAAACTAAGCACAGGTTCAGAATAAATAACAAGTAAAATTAAATTAAGCCCTTCTGATTAATCATATAATAATCTCAGTCCCAGCCTTACCCATTAGAAAGTCCCACGACATGCCACTGTTTCAGTGACTTGTAACATTTGACATGAATATTAAGATCACACTAATGTCTAGAAATGGAGGTACAGGAGGCAGCTCCTCCAAAATTTTGCTACCGAACTAACAAACTATGAAGAGTCATATCCCAAAAGACTATAATCTAGTGGCTCAATATTGTGCAGACGTTCGTCTAGTATAAACTGCCAGTATCACAAAATTATCATCAATAGCCTCTGATGCATCATTACTAAGCATTCAAAATTCTTTGTTAATCCCACACAAATTTTCAGTGATACTATCAGAGTAGTTGTGATGTTTTGCATCAAAGTGATCATAACACAGTTTAGTACTTTCCAAATATCTACCATGCTGGAACCATATCATGATGTACACTGCATAGTGCTGGTACTGCCATCTTGCCATTTTTACAGCGTGGAATTAAAGAACCCAAAAGCATATTCTCTAGTGCAGCACTTTTCAAGCGGTGGTACGCGCACAGCCACCTAGTGATATGGGACGAAATTCAGGTAATATTTGTTATTAATTAAATTTTATAAATGTTAACTGCATTATTAAAATTGTTTTAAATGTGATGGAATGTAAGAAAAAAACTTTTATAGGGTAATGTTAGTAATCGACCATCTTAATGCACAGATTCTTGTTTCATAATAAGTTTATTATATTCCTCTACATGTTTCGAGCACTACTGTGCTCATCATCAGGAGGTCAAATTGTATTATACAGCATCTGGTATCGTCACACTCTGTAGGTGGCAATCCGGTGTACAGGTTGAGAGGGGACTCTCTCAACCTGCCACCTACAGAGTGTGACGATACCAGATGCTGTATAATATAATTTGACCTCCTGATGATGATCACAACAGTGCTCGAAACATGTAGAGGAATATAATAAACTTACTGTAAAGCAAGAATTTGTGCATTAAGTTGGTCAATTGCTAAGATTATACTAAGATGCACAGTCAGCAAAACATCAAAATTTTATAGGGTGTATATCAACATACTATTTCACTGTTCTAATACAAAGAGTCTAATCGCGTCTGATGACCGAAGAGTGCAGCATGTTAATAGACGTCAAACAGCGTGTCAGACCAAAGGAACTGGGAATCTTAGCCACTACTGGGGACAGTGTACAGAGCTGGATCCAGAACAATACAGACATAAAACTTCGAAAACCACAGTACTCCAAGGGCGCAATCTGAATCGGCAGGAAGTAAATATTTTGCGAGGGCAACAAGCCCGAATCTATTTATTCGAATCTCCGCCGACTGGGTGCAGCAGCAAAGAACAGAGTACTGTAGTACTCTTTACTTATCAGAGTTTACCGTCAGTTGGAAACGTACTAAGACTGTGCAGGGGCTCAATAGAGTGATCTGAATTATATGAACCGACCATTTTTCTCCTGAATTACTGACTTTATCTGAGTTTTCTTTCTTTACGTTGTTGCAATTCAGTACCGATAAACGCGTAGTCTGGCTCATCTTTGTTACTAATACAAACCACAGTCTCAGCACATGTGCTGGACCAATTATTTGGACCCGGAAATTGTGCATTGTGTATTTTTAAATTTTCTGCGACCGTGCAATTCAGAATAGATTTTTCATTTGGGAGAAAAAAAAAGAGAGAGGACAAAATTCAACCCGAATGCACAGACGTTACACCAACTAATGTTCCCAGATTTACAAGACCAGACGAACCACCTGCCAAAAAACTGCCTGCAGCTTGAGTCGCACTGGATTCAGTTAGGTATAGGTTACCAAGAATCAAGAATCGCCATCGCAACTAGCTCACGTCTCTAACAAGGCAGAGGTATGAAAAATTTTAGATTTATTTCACGGTTTACTTATTTTATTATAATATTGCAGTTGTACATTAAAGTGGTTTATAATGAATGTTAACTGTACAAAACGCTGAATTACGGAAGTAACAGTTGCAAAATTTGAGGTTTCCACAGCGTTATTCCGCTAGTTAGCACGTGTGACGACTTTAAAACTCGCTAACCTGCGAAACATCCCGGACACCAGTAAGCTTACAACACTCATGTTTTTCACATTTCACATGCCATAGAACTTTCACACCCAGAGACGTTGCACAATGATTCTACACACCTATTACCCTACACAATGTAATAATCAGGAAAGAGATGTCACTGCTGTCGCTACCACCTCGCAAGTTCGCGCGCCCGCCATGTTGTAATTAATACGGCGCCACATTTGTGTAATTTCAGTGCCAGATAATTAGGTCACAAGTACAAACACGGTCGTTAAGTGTTTGCACCTTATTATAATTATGTAATACGGCGGCACATAGATGTTATTGGATGAGGTGTGGCATAAAAACCCCATGACGTAGTCTTCGTACTATCACGCCACGTTCCGATGCAGCTATTTTTAGGCTCGTCTGCAAAACTGAGAACAGCGACTATCAGTTTCGTCGTGTCGTATCATGTCATGTCTGCCCGACCGTCCATCCGTCCGTTCCTCCGTCCGCATGGAAACCGGCTTCCACTCGACGGATTTTCATAAAATTTGGTATAAGAGTATTTTTCGAAAGAAAATTAAACTTTCATTAAAACCTGACCAGAATACAGGGCTGTTTACATGAAGGTAAATATACATTTATGATCATATCTCGCTCAATTCTTAGAACGGAAAATGTTTCTGACAATGGTGTTTGAGAAAATCAAACATGTATTTTTATTTTTCACGTCATTCACACCGTGCATATTCTTATAATTAATACACCAAGCTACAAATTTACTTAATAAGATACAATTTGTGACAAATATTAATGTCCTACATACTTCCAGGAACAGGTTCGTAGCTATTTATATTATGTGTAGAGTATGTACACAAACACCTGTCTCGATCTTTGTGATCCTTTATTTGCTCTAGTCCATGACTCAAACTTTTAATACGCAGGCGCAGAGATACTACGTTTCCTCTCAACAAAGTCAGAGGGAACTTCATACCGCCCAACACGACACACTTCATACGCTTCATGTGGTACGTACTCCAATATATACTGTACATTAAACAACATAAAATCATTTTCCGTAAATAATATTAATATATACTCAGATATATAAAATTAACAGTCCTAATATATTTAAAGGACAAGATCTCTTAGGATCACAAAGGTCGAGACAGGTTTGTTTACATGCTCCACACACAATACAAACAGCTATGAACTGGTACCTGGAACGGCTATCACTGGCTTTAATACAACAGTGTAATTTTATGCTACCAAGTTTTCTGTACTTTAGAATTTCAATACCGTAATCATTCCAATGAGGGCGCTGCATACCCAGATTAGCGTATTCGGCTTGTATCACACTGATCCGAAATACTCCCTGAGGATGGCACCCCCAGTGCCGAAACATGTAGGAGATTAATATTCGTTGTAAATAGTATTTTATCAAGTGCATATGTTGGCTGATATATTAATCATACACGGTATGTTCAATGATCTTTTTTTCTCTCGAAAATCCTACCGTTGATAAGAAAATGTGGAAAAATACTGTACAGCCGGACAGGCCACAGATGACAGTATGGCACATGCGCACTGCATGCTGGATAACTAACACAAACACACACTCAGGGTATGTAATACTTCTTGCTTGTCTTGTTCTTCTTCTTGCTATTTAAGTGACAACTATACATTTGCTCTTACAATATTTAATACTCGTTAACAGTATATGGGGATATATAATTTGGTATGTGAATGGATTATGAATGTAAGTACTTATTATCCATGAAATACGGTCTGTATGTCAGCAATTACAAAATACACCAAACAGCTGAAACTTGAGGTTGTGTGTGGCCGATAAAACAACATACCAAATCAATGCAGACACTAACAGTCAGTTCTTTAAAGAAACGTAACAAATCCTAATTACAGAAGTTAACAGTCTATAACATATCTACGACTGTAAACAATAGCAGGAAGTGTGAAACCAGTAGACTAAATGGTATGACCAACCAAGAACACCTCTGAATGAAAAGGAGCGCGCTCATTTCCTGTAGCCATCGACCGTTCTCCCACTTAGCACTTATAACGCCAATCTTTTCGTTTAGTGCAACAATGAGGCTTGTTACTACAAATTCTGACAACAAGAGAGGAAAAAGGGGACGGAAACTACAGAACAGACTTGACCCAGATATGCTTCCTGGTAAAAATTATCACGCTGTTACATTTCTGACTGGAATTTTAATTTACTGCTTACAACTGGACACTGTACTCGATACCTCTCTTCGTAACATCTAGAAGTTCAGTTCCTGCTACATAGTAAGGAGCCGGGGTTGCTCAGGCAGTATTATCACAAGACTACTGAAGGCTAACAGCCGAATCGAAGTTCTGGTCCCAACAGGGGCAAGAAGTTTTTCTGTTCTCCAAAGCGCCGACACCAACTGGGTATGTGTCCCAGCCTCCTGTCGAATGGTTATCGGGCACTCTCTCCAGAAGGGACCGTCCACCTACATCTACTGCAGTATTTTCCCACCTTTCTTCCACGAAGGAACCCCTAAAACAATTTTTATACACCGAGGAACGCCCATCTACGAGAACGTTTACATACCAGAAAACAAAGAAGCAGGTGGGTAGCACACAAAATTACTACAGTATTGCCAACTGCCAGGCAAAAATTCCCGCCATATTTCTGGGGATATTTGGAAATGGTCGCGACGTTTCAAAGTTTGTATACTTATATTCCACCATTCCTCGTGTGACCCTGGATGGGAAATGCGAAACACTGACCTACTACCTTAAGAATGCGTATTACTATACCTCCACTTCCCTTGTATAAGAGGCTCGCACAACCGGAAACTGCTCCAGGATGCTCACAGAAAGAAAAAAAGAAAAAAAAAATCAGGTATTTAAACTGAAGTTCCACTGCTGCACAAGCCAACGTGTCCCTTAGAAAAAATTCCTTGGGCTACTGCCTAAACCACTTCCATCCAGTCTCTTACACATTGTTGTCCAGGGTGCATTATGAGTTTTTTTTTTTTCAAACTGTTCAAATATGTTAAGTCGCAAAACGGCAGGTCCAAGCTGTATCCTCGATGCCTGAGCTCTTCCCAATGCATAGCACTTGGCTTCGTTATGAACTCCACGGCACACAGGGACGAGAACTGTCGTGCAGTATGAAGGTTCGGACATGTCGGCAGAAAATCACACTTCTGGCGGGTTCTCTTTGTTCTCATCCCTGAATTTTAAATTTGTGAACATTTCAAGTAAAACGCCGAAAACGGAAGTATTCTAAACGTGCCCAGACAAGACTTGCACAACAACGCATGCAACAGGAATTCTCCGTATCTTAACAACAGATCTATGATTCATAATAATCGATATCTCTTAAACGTCACGGATTACGTAAACAGGGAGATTTACAATCGATCATGCTCAATCTTGTTGAAGTTTACAAAATCACCTGTTTTTAGGTCTCAGACAACAATGTCTCAATTATAAAAACCAACAATAGCGGCATGTTTTGGGTTACATGTTCGTTGGTATTCGCGATGTCGTGATGTTCCATACGGACAGATATGAATGGGCGAAGAGATGCTCTTCGTTGCTCTTTTAAAATGGGTTTAGGACGGGTTAAGCTGCAGTTATACAATAGTTCCAAGCTTCCTGGAGAATAATATGGACGTTTTGCCTTCGCCGACGATGATAATTTAGGGTAAGTCTGCTCAACCTTCTATGTCGTGCGAGCAACTTCTGCAAACTTGTCTGCATGAAGCAAACATGGAATTTAATACACAAAATAAAAAATGAAAAGCATACGTATATACGAGTACAATTATGTAAAAATTTACTCTGGGCAAATCATTCACACTGTGAAATATGCAGATGACCTTGTGTTACTGGCTAAGGAAGAAAATGTGCTACAGAAAATGATTGATAAACTGATTGAAATTGGAGGATGCTATGGAATGGAAAT